>ERZ857629.476-NODE-476-length-55437-cov-8.418746_pt1 | contig 55437 bp, 72 predicted proteins | sample MGYA00519700_ERZ857629 | MGnify/ENA primary metagenome ERZ857629 (study PRJEB31778, sample SAMEA3449351) | human gut metagenome | biome: human gut; feature: human-associated habitat; material: faeces | place: United Kingdom | collected 2010/2012 ... | reverse complement strand
CATCAAGGTGGAGGAGAAAAAAGAAAATATCGTATTATTGATTTTAAAAGAAATAAGTTTGATATTGTAGGAACAGTTGCTACTATTGAATACGATCCTAACAGAAGTGCAAATATTGCTTTAATTAACTATATAGATGGTGAAAAAAGATATATTATTGCACCACGTGGATTAAAAGTTGGAACAAAAATTGTTTCAGGACAAAATGTGGATATTAGAGTTGGTAATGCTTTACCACTTATGAATATTCCAGAAGGTACAGTTGTTCACAATATAGAACTTCAACCTGGAAAAGGTGGAGAACTTGCAAGAAGTGCTGGTTGTTCTGCTCAAATTCTTGGTAAAGAAGGAAAATATGTTTTAGTAAGACTTTCATCTGGTGAAGTAAGAAAAATCTTAGGAACTTGCTTTGCTACAATTGGTGAAGTTGGAAATGAAGATTATTCATTAGTTAAAATAGGAAAAGCTGGACGTAAGAGACATATGGGAGTAAGACCTACTGTTCGTGGTTCTGTTATGAACCCTAATGACCATCCACATGGTGGTGGTGAAGGTAGAGCACCAATCGGTAGAAGTGGTCCAATGACTCCATGGGGTAAACCTGCACTTGGATATAAAACAAGAAAGAAAAAAGCGTCAGATAAACTTATCGTACGTCGTAGAAATAGTAAATAGGAAAGGATTGATAATATGGCTAGAAGTATTAAAAAGGGACCTTATGTATTCGAAAGATTACTTAAAAAGGTACAAAATTTAAATGAAACTGGAAAAAAAGAAGTTATTAAAACTTGGTCACGCCGTTCAACAATTTTTCCTGAATTTATAGGACACACATTTGCAGTTCATAATGGAAAAGAATTTATTCCTGTATATGTAACTGAAGATATGGTTGGTCACAAACTTGGAGAATTTGCTTTAACTCGTAAGTTTGGTGGACACGGCGATGACAAGAAGAAAAAGAAATAGGATGAGGAGGAATAGAAAATGGATGTAAAAGCTATTGCTAAAGAAGTTAGAATTAGTCCAATTAGACTTCGTCTTATGGTTGATTTAGTGCGTGGTAAGAACGTTAATGAAGCAATTAATATTTTAACTAATTATAATAGTAAATCTGCAAAAGTTGTTTTAAAAGTAGTTAATTCTGCTGTAGCTAATGCAGTAAATAATAATAATTTAAATGCTGATAATCTTTATATTAAAGATATCAGAGTAGATATGGCATCAACATTAAAAAGAAGGGTACCAGGTTCAAAGGGTAAGATAGAAAAATTCTATCATAGAAGATCACATGTAACCGTTGTGGTATCAGAAAGATAATTTGGGAGGTTATTTATGGGACAAAAAGTAAATCCAACAGGACTTAGAATTGGAGTTAATAAAGATTGGGAATCTAAATGGATGGCTCCTAAATGCGATGTTGCTAAATATATCGTTAATGATATTAAAATTAGAGAATATTTAGAAAAGAAATTAAAAGATGCTGGAATATCTAAAATAGAAATTGAAAGAAATCCTAAGAGATGTGAAGTTATTATTCATACTTCTAAACCAGGTATCATAATTGGACGTGGTGGTGAAGGTGTTAATAAATTAAAGACTGATGTTTCTAAATTAGTTAATGAAAATGTTCAAATTTCTATAATGGAAGTTAAGAGTATTGATTTAGATGCTAGTTTAGTTGCTCAATCAATTGCAAAACAAATAGAACAAAGAGCACCATTTAGAGCTGCTCAAAAGAAAGCTATTCGTGCTGCTATGAAGTCTGGTGCTAAAGGAATTAAAACTTTAGTTTCAGGAAGACTTAATGGTGTTGAAATGGCTAGAAGCGAAGGATATTCAGAAGGAAATGTACCTTTACATACTATTCGTGCTGATATAGATTACGGATTTGCTGAGGCATTAACTACTTATGGTAAATTAGGAGTTAAAGTATGGATTTATAAGGGTGAAATATTACCTTCAAAACCTTCTAAAAAAGAAGGAGGTAATTAATTATGTTAATACCATCTAGAACAAAGTTTAGAAGAGTACATAGATTAAAATATGAAGGAAAAGCTAAAGGAAATAAGACACTTTCATTTGGTGAATATGGATTAGTTGCTAAAGAAGGTGGATGGATTACTAATAATCAAATCGAAGCTGCTCGTATAGCTATGACTCGTTATATGAAACGTGGTGGAAAAGTATGGATTAATATTTTCCCACATATGCCAAAGACTGCTAAACCACTAGAAGTTCGTATGGGTTCTGGTAAGGGTGCTGTTGATAAATGGATAGCAGTTGTTAAAGAAGGAAAAATAATGTTTGAAATCGCTGGTGTTTCAGAAGAAGTTGCAAGAGAAGCTTTAAGACTTGCATCACATAAATTACCAATTAAAACTAAATTTGTTAAAAAAGAAGATATGGGTGGTGAAAACGCATGAAATTAGAAGATTTAAGAAAGTTAACTTCTCCTGAACTTGAAGTTAAGATAAAAGAAGCTAAAGAAGAATTATTTAATTTGCGTTTCCAACAAGCTACTGGAAATCTTGAAAAACCATCAAGACTTAGAGAATTAAGAAAACAAGTTGCGAAGATGAAAACTATAATTCGTGAACGTGAGTTAAATAAATAGGGAGGTAACTATGAAAGAAACAGTTAAGAAAGAATTTATTGGAACAGTTGTAAGTGACAAAAATGATAAGACTATTACTGTATTAGTAGAAACATATAAGAAACATCCTAAATACGGTAAGAGAGTTAAATATAGTAAAAAATATAGCGCTCATGATGAAACTAATAAGGCTAAAATGGGAGATAAAGTAAGAATAGTTGAAACTAGACCTTTATCTAAAACAAAAAGATTTTATTTAGCTGAAATAGTGGAAGAAAGCGTTATACTATAAGGAGGAATTAGAAATGGTTCAACAAGAAACTCGTTTAAAAGTCGCAGACAACTCTGGCGCTCGTGAATTACTTGTTATCAGAGTCCTTGGTGGTAGTAAAGTTAAATTTGGTAATATTGGTGATATAGTTGTTGGTACTGTTAAGAAGGCAACTCCTAATGGTACTGTTAAGAAAGGTAAAGTTGTTAAGGCTGTAGTCGTTAGAACTAGACAAGGTGTTAGACGTGACGACGGATCTTATATAAAATTCGACGATAATGCATGTGTAATAATTAAAGATGATAAATCTCCAGTTGGAACACGTGTATTCGGACCAGTTGCAAGAGAACTTCGTGATAAAGATTATATGAAAATTGTATCTTTAGCGAAAGAAGTATTATAGGAGGTAAATTATGAAACTTAAAGTTGGAGATAAAGTTAAGGTAATGGTTGGTAAAGATAAAGGTAAAGAAGGAACTATTACTTACACATTTAAGAATGAAAATAAAGTTATCGTAAGTGGAATTAATATGGTTAAGAAACATATTAAACCTAACAATAATAATACGACTGGTGGAATTATTGAAACTGAAGCTAAGATTGATGCTTCAAATGTTATGATTATTGATAATAAAACTAATAAAGTTACAAGAATTTATCATGAATTAGATAGTAAAACAAATAAAAAAGTTAGAGTGAGTAAAGCTCACAACAAACTTGATTAGTTGGAAGGAGGGTATTATTTATGAACCGCCTAAAAGAAAGATATAATAAGGAAATTATTCCTAGTCTAAAAGAAAAAATGGGATATAAAACAGTTATGCAAGTACCTAAATTAGAAAAGATTGTTATTAATATTGGTGCTGGTGATGCATCTCATAATTCTAAATTATTAGATGCATGTGTTAATGATTTAATGGCTATTACTGGTCAAAAACCAGTTATAACAAAAGCTCATAAATCAATTGCTGGATTCAAAATTCGTGAAGGACAAAATATTGGATGTAAAGTTACTCTAAGAGGTGAAAATATGTATAACTTCTTAGATAAGTTAATCGCAGTATCACTTCCACGTGTTAGGGATTTCAGAGGATTATCTCCTAAAGCTTTTGATGGAAGAGGAAACTATACTATTGGTATTAAAGAACAATTAGTTTTCCCTGAAATTGAATTTGACGATGTAGTTAAAGTTAGAGGTATGGATATTGTCCTTGTAACTACTGCTAAGACAAATGAAGAAGCTTATGCTTTACTAGAAGAATTAGGAATTCCTTTTAGAAAATAGTCGGAGGTTATTATGGCAAAAAAAAGTATGGTAGCGAAAGCTAATAGAAAACAAAAGTTTAAAGTACGTGAATACACTCGTTGTAATAGATGTGGAAGACCACATGGTGTACTTAAAAAATATGGACTTTGTCGTATTTGTTTTAGAGAACTTGCTAGCAAAGGACAAATTCCAGGTGTAAAAAAATCAAGCTGGTAGGCAGAGAAGGAGGAATTTATTATGGTAGTAACAGATCCAATTGCAGATATGCTTACAAGAATTCGTAATGCTAATGCAATGAAATATAAAGAAGTATCAATGCCTGTATCAAAAGTTAAAACAGAAATTGCTAAGATTTTAAAAGATGAAGGATTTATAGAAGATTATAAAGTTTCTAAAGATGGTGATTTTGGTAAGTTAGTTCTTACTTTAAAATATACTAATAAAAAAGAAAGGGTAATTACAGGTTTAAAACGTATTTCTAAACCAGGTTTAAGAGTATATGCTAAAAGCAATGAAGTACCTAAAGTACTTAATGGTTTTGGTATAGCAGTTGTTTCTACATCTCGTGGTATTATGACTGATAAAGAAGCAAGAAAACAAAATCTTGGTGGAGAAATTATGGCTTATATCTGGTAATAGGTGATTAATATGAGTCGTATAGGTAATAGAATTATAGCAATTCCTGAAAATGTTACTGTTACAGTAGAAGGAAGTAATGTTTTAGTTAAGGGACCTAAGGGTGAACTTAGTACTACACTTAATAAAAATATTAATGTAGAAGTTAAAGATAATACAGTTATTGTTACAAGAGGTAATGAAACAATTCCTACTAAGCAAATGCATGGTACTACTAATGCTAATATTCAAAATATGATTATTGGTGTATCTAAAGGTTTTTCTAAAGGATTAGAAATAATTGGTGTTGGATATAGATTTAATCTTAAGGGTAATACATTAGTAATTAATGCAGGGTACTCACATCCAGTTGAACTTGAAATACCAAGTGGACTTAGTGTTGAAGCTAAGAGTAATACTGAAATATTAGTATCTGGTATTGATAAAGTTCTAGTAGGAGAATTTGCGGCTAATATTCGTAAAGTAAGAAAACCTGAACCTTATAAAGGAAAAGGTATTAGATATGTTGGCGAATATGTAAGACGTAAGGAAGGTAAAAAAGCTAAATAGGTAGGAGGTTAATTATGATAAAAAAAGAATCGCGTAATGAAATGCGTAAAATTAGACATGTAAGAGTTAGAAAACAAATCATAGGAACTAAAGATATACCTAGACTAAATGTTTTTCGTTCAAATAAAAACATTTATGCACAATTAATTGATGATACAACTGGAACTACTTTAGCTAGTGCTTCTTCTATGAATATGGAAGGTAATAATACTGAAGTAGCAACTAAAGTTGGAGAATTAATTGCAAAAGAAGCTAAAAAGATTAAAGTTACAAAAGTAGTATTTGATCGTGGAGGATATCTATATCATGGACGTGTTGCAGCTTTAGCTGATAGTGCACGTGCTAATGGTTTAGAGTTCTAGTGGGAGGTAATTATGCAAAAGAAGAAATTTAATAAACCTGTTAAAACTATGGACGAAATTGTATTAGATACTAAAGCTGTTGTAAAAGTTACAAAAGGTGGACGTCAAAGAAGATTTCAAGCTGTAGTTTTAGTCGGAGATAAGAAAGGTTTAGTTGGTTTAGGTATTGGTAAAGCTAATGAAATTTCAGAAGCTGTTAAAAAAGCTAGACAAGATGCAAATAAAAATATAGTTAAAGTTCCTGTAGTTGATGCAAGAACTATTCCACATGAAGTTGTTGGTGTTAAAGGAGCAACTAGGGTTGTTATTAAACCTGCTGCTGCTGGTACTGGACTTGTTGCAGGTGGTGCAGTAAGGGATGTACTTGAAATAGCAGGATATCACGATATTATTTCTAAATCACTTGGTTCAAGAACTAAAATTAATATGGCAAGGGCTACTATTAGTGCACTTTTATCAATGAAAACTATTGAAGAAGTAGCAGAAGCTCGTGGAAAAACTGTAGAGGAGATTTTAGGATAATGGAACTTAATGAATTAAAGAAATTTGAAGGTGCAACTCATTCTCGTAAAAGAGTAGGACGTGGTGCTGGAAGTGGTTTAGGAAAAACAAGTGGTCGTGGTGAAAATGGTCAAAAGTCTAGAAGTGGTGCTAGTATTAGCCCAGTATTTGAAGGTGGACAATCTCCACTATTTAGAAGACTTCATAAAAGAGGGTTTTCTAATGCTAGATTTAAAACTGTTTATGCAACAATAAATGTTGGAGAACTTAACGAATTATTTAATGATGGAGATGTAGTTACTCCAGAATTATTAAAAGAAAAAGGAATAATTAAAAAACAACTTTCTGGAATTAAAGTATTAGGAAATGGTACTTTAAATAAAAAATTAACAATTAAAGCACATAGATTTACTCAAAGCGCTTTAGAAAAGATTGAAGAATCGGGTAGTAAAGCTGAGGTGATCTAAAGTGTTTAAAACTCTTAAACAACTATTTACAAAGAAAAATAAAGATATAAGAAAAAGAGTGTATTTTACACTTGCAGTATTAACACTATTTGTTATAGGAACTACAATTGAAGTTCCTGGAACACAAGAAATAACTAAAAGTTTAGGTTTTTTGGAACTTTTAGATGTTATGGGTGGGGGAGCGCTAAGTAATTTTTCAATATTTGCTTTAGGTGTTACTCCATACATTACAGCATCAATTGTTATGCAACTTTTGCAGATGGATATTGTTCCTTATTTTGCAGATCTTGCTAAACAAGGACATGCTGGTCGTCAAAAGATAAATAAGATAACAAGATATGTTGGTATATTATTTGCTTTTATACAAGGTTATGCTATGGCATATGCATTCTTAGGTAGTGGTGTAGGTGTTGCACAAAGACTTGAAGTAGCATTTATAATGACTGCTGGTACTGCATTCTTGTTATGGTTAGGTGATCAAGTTTCACAAAAGGGTATTGGTAATGGAGTTTCATTATTAATTATGGCTGGTATTGTTTCATCACTACCTGGTATGATGATAACTGCATTTAAACAATTAGTAGATTTTAGTACTACTAATACACTAATATCTGGTGGTGCTACGTTCTTACTTTTCTTACTTATTTGCTTTTTAGTAATTATTGCAGTAATATTTGTAGAAGGTGCTGCTCGTAGAATATCTATTCAATATGCTAATAAGTCTACTGCTAACTTAGGTAAGCAATCTTATATGCCTATTAAGATTAATTCTGCTGGAGTTATACCTGTAATATTTGCTTCAAGTTTACTAGCAGTATTTAGTGTTATAGCACAATTTAGTAAGAGTGAAGGTGTAGTGAATTTTATCAATAATTATTTTGATTATACTAAACCAGTAGGTTTAATAATATATGTAGTGTTAATTATATTCTTCTCATATTTTTATACATTTGTTCAAATGAAACCTGATCAAATGGCTGAAAACTTGCAAAAGAATGGTGGTTATGTTCCTGGTATTAGACCTGGAAAGGATACTGAGGATTATTTTGTAAAAGTTTTAACAAGACTTACTACTGTTGGTGCTATATTCTTAGCAGCAATAGCGGCATTCCCAATTCTTGTTAATATGTGGACTGGTCTTCCTAGATCGGTATCAATTGGTGGTACTAGTTTACTTATAGTAGTTGGTGTTACTATTGAAACATATAAGCAATTAGAAAGTAGTTTGATGAGTAGAGATTATTCTATTAATAAAAGAACAAAAAGGAGAGCGGTTAGATAGTGAAAAATATTATTTTAATAGCTCCACCTGCTGCGGGTAAAGGTACTTTATCTAATAGTTTATCTAATAGTTATGGTTATTTACCTTTGTCAACTGGGGATATGTTAAGAGAAAAGGCTAAAAATGATGAGAGTCTTCGTGAAGCAATGAAGTCTGGTATGTTGATTGATGATAATACTGTTTTTAGTGCTTTGGAAGAACAACTTAATAAAATAGGGGATTCATTGTATATATTAGATGGTTTTCCAAGAACTGTTGAGCAAGCTAAGATGTATGATGATGTACTTAGTAAACTAAATAGAGATTTAGGAGTGGTAATATATTTGGATGTTCCAAAGGATGAGCTTTCTTCTAGGGTAACAAGTAGACTTGTTTGTCCTAAGTGTAAGAGAAGTTATTCTACTAGGAATAAGGATTTATTACCAAAAGTCGATGGATTGTGTGATGATTGTCAAGAAGAGCTTATTCAAAGACAAGATGATTCATTAGAAACTTTTGAGCAAAGATATAATGAGTATTTAGAAAAGACACAACCTCTTATCGATTACTATAAGGATAAAGGTGTACTTGTAACTATTAATAGTAGTTTACCTGATGAAACCTTTAATCTTGCTAGTGAATTAATAAAGTAGAGGTGTTTAGATGATAACTATTAAAAGTGATAGAGAAATTGAACTTCTTAGGATTGCTGGTAATATTGTTTATCAAACACATCAATATTTAAAAAAATATATCAAGCCTGGTGTTACTACTAAAGAGCTTAATGATTTAGCAGAAAAGTTCATATTAGAACATGATGCTTATCCTTCTTTTAAGGGTTTTGAAGGTTTTCCTGGTGCTATTTGTACTAGTATAAATCATGAAGTAGTGCATGGAATACCTTCGAATACCAAATTAAAGAATGGTGATATCATTAAAATAGATATTGGTGCTTGTTATAAGGGATATCATGGTGACTCTGCTTGGAGTTATCCTGTTGGTGATATAGATGATGATAAGAAGTATCTTTTGTATCATACTGAAATGTCTCTTTATAAAGGTTTAGAACAAATTAAACCTGGTAATAGGATAGGTGATATAGGTTATGCTATAGAATCTTATTCTAAAGAACATAATTTGGGTGTTATTAAAGAACTAGTGGGTCATGGAGTTGGGACTAGTGTTCATGAAGATCCAGATGTTCCAAATTATGGTATTAAAAATACTGGTCCAAAGTTAAAGAAAGGTATGGTTCTAGCGATTGAGCCAATGCTTAATCTTGGTAGTCCTGAGATTGTCGTATGTGAAGACGAGTGGACTATTGAGAGTGAAGATTATAGTCCATCAGCACACTTTGAACATACAGTAGTTGTTACTGATGATGGATATGAAATATTGACAGGAGTGTTGTTAAATGGCAAAGAATGATGTAATCGAAGTTGAAGGAAAAGTTCTTGAAGTTATTCCTGGAGGAAACTTCTATGTTCAATTAGAGAATGGTCATAAGATTGAAGCTCACGTTTCTGGTAAAATGCGATTAAATAATATTCGTATTTCACCGGGTGATAAGGTTATGATCGAACTTTCTCCATATGATTTAACACGTGGGCGTATAACCTATAGAAAGTAGGAGGGAATTAAAATGAAAGTAAAACCATCAGTTAAGAAAATTTGTGCAAAATGCAGAATTATTAAACGTAAGGGAAAAGTTATGGTAATTTGTGAAAATCCAAAACACAAACAAACTCAAGGTTAGTAAGGAGGAAAAAATATGGCACGTATTAAGGGTGTAGAAATACCTAATGAAAAGAAAATTAAAATTTCTTTAACTTATATTTATGGTATTGGACGTACTACTGCAATGAAAATATTAGATGCAGTTAAAGTTGATCCAGAAAAAAGAACAAAAGATTTATCAAACGAAGAACTTGGTAAGATTCGTGATGAATTAGGTAACTATGTTACTGAAGGTGATCTAAGACGTGAAGTTAGTATGAATATTAAGACTAAAATGGAAATTAATTCATATGAAGGGTCTCGTCATAAAAAAGGATTACCTGTAAGAGGACAAAGAACAAATAGAAATGCTCGTACTCGTAAGGGTAGAGGAAAAGTTGTTGCAAACAAAAAGAAATAGTGAAAGTGAGGTTAAACTATGGCTTATAAACAAAGAAAAAGAAAAGTAAAGAAAAATATACCTGAGGGTGTTGCTCATATTCATTCAACTTTTAATAATACAATTACAACTATAACAGATAAAGAAGGGAATGTAGTATCATGGGCATCAAGTGGTGCAATTGGATTTAAAGGTAGTAAAAAATCTACTCCATTTGCCGCAGGAATTGCTGCTGAAAAAGCAGGTAAGGTTGCATTTGATTATGGAATGCGTAAAGTTGATGTAGTAGTTAAAGGTGTTGGACCTGGTAGAGAAACCGCTATAAGATCATTACAAACAGCTGGACTTGAAGTTGTAACAATTACTGATGTTACACCAATTCCACATAATGGATGTCGTCCACCAAAAAGACCACGTAACTAATAAGGGTAAGGAGGTTAGACTATGATTCAATTTGAAAAACCAAATTATAAAATTACTGAAAAGAATGAAAAAAGTAATTATGCAAAGTTTGAACTAGAACCACTTGAAAGAGGTTTTGGTTATACAATTGGTAATGCGCTAAGAAGAGTTATGTTATCTTCTCTTCCTGGTTCTGCTATTACTAGTGTAAAAATAGATGGAGTTTTACATGAGTTTCAAACTATTGAAGGTGTAATCGAAGACGTTACTTCTATAGTACTTAATTTAAAATCTATCGTTATTAAGAAATATTGTGAAGAAGATAGAACTATTAGATTAAGTGCTAGTGGTGAAGGTGTTGTTACAGCTGGAGATATTGAATGTGATGCTGATGTTGAAATAATTAATAAAGATCAAGTTATTGCTACTTTAGCTGAAGGTGGTAAGCTTGATATGGAAATGACTGTATCTAGTGGTAGAGGATATGTAAGAGCTGATGAAAATAAGAAATTACTTACTGATAAGAAAGTAGGAGTTATTGCAATCGATTCTTTATATTCTCCTATTGAAAGAGTTGCTTATGAAGTATTAGATGCTCGTGTTGGTCAAGATGAGAGTTATGATAAATTAGTACTTGAAGTTTGGACTAATGATTCTATTAAGCCAGAAGAAGCTATTGCTCTTGCTAGTAGAATTTTAATTGAACATTTAGAATTAGTAACTAAACTAGATAAGATTGCTGATGCTACTGGATTTATGATTGAAAAGAAAGAAGATCCAACTAAAAAGGCATTAGAAACTCCAATCGAGGATTTAGATTTTTCTGTTCGTGCTTATAATTGTTTAAAAAGAGCAGGAGTTCATACATTACAAGATTTAGTTAATAAATCTAATAGTGATGTAATGAAGATTAGAAATCTTGGTAAAAAATCATTAAAAGAAGTGTTGGATAAAGTTAAAGAATTAAACTTGACTTTAAAAGACGAAGATTAATAGAAGGAGGATACTATGGGATATAGAAAATTAGGTGTTGATAATAAGCATAGAAGAAGTATGTTAGCTAATCTTACTATTAGTCTTATTATGAATGAAAGAATTACTACTACAGAGACTAGGGCTAAAGAAGTAAGAAGATGTTTTGATAAAATGGTTACTTATGGAAAGAATGATAGTTTAGTTTCTCGTAGAAAAGCAGCAGCTTTCTTAATGAATAATAAAGAAGCTACTAAGAAATTATTCGAAGAAATAGCTCCTCGTTATGAACAACGTAATGGTGGGTATACTAGAATATTAAAATTAGATGAAAGACGTGGAGATGACGCGTTAATGGCTATAATTGAACTAGTTTAATCTAGTTCTTTTATTTTGGTTTTGATTACTGTATTATATTTTTGTAACTTTTTGTCGTTTTTGCGCATAAACTCTTTTTAATTGTGTTATAGTGTTTTTAATAGGAGAGTGTGTTATGTTAAAAAATGATTTTTATAGGGAAGTTGTTGGAAATGATGAGTTCAGAGGTTTTGATTTACTTAATTATTTGAGATTTAAAAGTAGTGATTTTGATAATATTATAACTTTAGGACTTAGAACGGGTTTTATAAGAAAATTTAATGATTTAGAATGGGATAAGGTTTCTTCAATTGATTATAGTATGGATGGATGTTTTTCTGATTTTTTATCTTTTTTTAGAGAAGGGTATAATATTGGTGCTTCTGAATGTGTTGTAAAAATGCTTTATAAGAAGTATAATGATATTGATATTGTTCATGGAAGACTACCTATTTTAGATAATGTTATTTATTCGAATGATAATAGTCATTGGTGGTTAGAAACAGATGAATATGTTATTGATCCATCATTGCTTTTAATGATTCATCCTCTTTATAGAGATAGAATTGGATATATTGAGGATGAACGTATTTTTTTTGAAGATTTGGTGGATAGAAAGGGAAATTATGTATAAAAAAGTTTATGTAGAAGTTACTAATAATTGTAATCTTAGTTGTGATTTTTGTATTGGAAATAAACGTGATAAAAAGTTTATTAGTATTAATGAATTTAATATTATTTTGGATAAGTTAAAGAATTATACTAAGTATTTATATTTGCATGTAATGGGGGAACCATTAATGCATCCTAGAATTAATGAGCTTATTGATATGGCGTCTAGTTCTTATTATGTTAATATTACTACTAATGGGTATTTGATAGATAGAATTAAAAGTAAAAATATTAGACAAATTAATATATCTTTACATAGTTATGATAAAAAGTATGGTATTTTGTTGACTGATTATATGAATAGTATATTTTCTGTTGTGGATAAGTTGCCTAATACTTATGTGTCTTATAGATTATGGGTTTTTAATAATAATACAAATAAAATTATTTCTTTGTTAGAAAAGCACTATAATACTAAAATAGGTGTTAATGATTCTATTAAACTTAAGGATAGAGTATTTGTTAATTTTAATGAGTCTTTTGTATGGCCTAGTTTGAATAATGAAATTAATAATAGTGTTGGCACTTGCTATGCATTAAGAGATCATATTGGAATTTTAGTAGATGGTAGTGTTGTTCCTTGTTGTTTAGATTCGGGTGGTGAGATAGTATTTGGGAATATTTATGAAAATGATTTAGATGATATTGTGAATAGTGCTCGATATATAAAAATGCTTAATGGATTTAAAAATAATCTTAAATGCGAAGAATTATGTAAGAAATGTGATTTTTTATGATTGTATTTCTTTTTTTTTTGTGATATCATGTTATATATAGAATAGTCGGAGGGAATAGTATGAGTTTTAATGATAACAATGTAAATAATGATAATTTTAATAATACTGATAATGATATGAATAATACTGGTATGGATAATAATCAATTTAATAATTATGAAAATAGTGATTTTGGTTCTAATAATATGAATCAGTATGATAATTCAAATTTAGGAAATGCTAGTTATGATCAACCAGATTATAGTGACTTTGGCAATTCTGATGCTGGTAATTACTCTAACAGTGATAATGGACTTAAGAAAAAACTTATTATTGTTATTGCAGTTATTGTTGCTATAGTGTTACTAATAATATTGTTTGCGTCTTTATTTGGAAAAGGTAATAAAAAATTAAATTTGGATGTTCCAGGTGTTGTTTATGCTGGTAGTGAGGTTGAGTTTGTTACTGCTATTCCTAATTCTGATAAGGAATTATTCTATAAATTTAGTAGTGATAACGAGGATGTTCTTCAATTTGAATATAAGTCACTTGCAGCAGGTGATACTGCTAATACAATGATTCCTAAAAAAGATGGTAAAGTAAAAATATCTGTTCAAGCTTTTGATAATGGTAAAAAGGTTGGTACATATGAAAACGAAGTTGTTGTTTGTCCTAAGTTTGATGAAAATATATTTGGTGATAGCAATTATAAAGTTGCTACAGGTGATGATTTAAGTTTAAATATTGATTTAGGTGTTTATGATGAATGTTATAAAAATATAAAATATACTAGTACTGATGAAGAAGTAGCTACTGTGTCTAGTGATGGTGTAGTTTCTGCTAAAAAGAAAGGTAGTACTACTATTAAAATTAATAATGGTTATAAAACTGTTGCTAAAAAGGTTGATGTTGTAGCAGCTTCTGGAATTAATTCTGTAACTGGTGTTAAACTTAATGTTACATCTCTTACTATATCTGTTGGTAGCAATGGTAGTTTATCTGCTATTGTATCTCCAAGTGATGCTACTAATAAAGCCGTTACTTGGTCATCTAGTAATGAAAGTGTTGCTCTTGTATCTAGTAAAGGTAAAGTGGTTGGTGTTGGTGTTGGTAGTGCTGTTATTACTGTTACTACTCAAGATGGTAATAAGACTGCTATGGCTAATGTTACAGTTAAGAAAGCAAGTTCTAGTTCTTCTGGTAGCTCTTCTAGTAGTGGAGGTTCATCTAGTGGTGGATCTAGTTCTAAATACAGAAAAGTTACTAAAGTTTCTATAAATAGTGATGATTTTTCTATTAAAGTTGGTAATACTAAGACTTTAACTTATACTATTACACCAAGTAATGCTACTAATAAAAAAGTATCATGGGATACTAATAATCCTTCTGCTGCTAAAGTTAGTAGTACTGGAAAAATTACTGGTGTTGGTGTTGGAACTGCTTATATTACTATAAAGAGTGTTGATGGAGCTTCTGATAAAGTAAAAGTAGTGGTTACTAAGAGCAATCCTATTAAGGCCACTAAGATTACATTAAGTCCAAGTTCACTTACTTTAAATGTTGGTGCTAGAAAAACTGTTACTGCTACTGTTTCACCAAGTAATGCTTCTATTAAAACTGTTACTTGGGTATCACATAATACTAATATAGCTAAGGTTGATGGTAAAGGTAATGTAACTGGTGTTGCTGTAGGTAGTACAAAGATTTCTGCTTATACTACTGATGGTACTGTTACAGCGTCAATGAATGTTACAGTAAAGTCTTCTTCTAGCAGTGGTGGATCTACTAATCCAAGTAATCCTACTAATCCAACAACTGTTAAGGTTACTGATTTAATAGTGACTCCTACTTCGGTTGATTTGTATGTTGGTGATACTAAGAGTATTTCTACTACCGTATTACCAAGTAATGCTACTAATAAAAGTTTAAATTGGAGTAGTAGTAATACTAGTGTTGCTACTGTTTCTAGTAGTGGTGTTATAACTGCTAAAAAATATGGTACAACTACTATAAAAGTTACTTCTGCAAGTAATTCTAATGTTTCTAAAGTTATAGCAGTTACTGTCACAAATAAACCGGTTGATAAAAGTATCAGTTGTTCATATAGTTTTTATGATCAAGATGGTAAAAAATTAAGTGGCTCTGCTCTTGATAAGATTGTTGCATCTCAACTTAGTATATCTGTTGATTGTACTGCTACTAATACTTCTATAAACAATCTTACTCTTACTTCTAATACTGGTTCTGTTAGTATTAAATCTAAGCAAGGTATTGGTAAAACGACATCAGCATTAGAGGCTACTATGGCTAATGCTACCGGTAAGAATAATGGTACACATGCACTTACTGCTACTGCTACTGATAGTGATGGTAAAACATATGTATTTAAACAAAGTATTACAATTATTGGTTATCCTGATAGGACTAATCCTTATATATCTGCTTCTGGTAAGCTTAATTCTACTGCTACATCTGGTAAAATGACATTATCTGTTACTGCTGCTGATTCTAATTCTGGTGTTGCATCTGTTACGTTCTATTATACTAATAATAGTAGTAATACTACTTATCATTACACATATACTAATTCAAATTATCCAAAGTCTTGGGATGTAAAACACACATTTAAAACATCTAAGTCTGGAGTTACTTATAATTATTATGTAGTAATTAAAGATAAAGCGGGTAATTCTTATCAATCTGGTTCAGTTACTAGTGTTAAATCTAAATAATATATTTATTAATAGACTTCATTTTTGAAGTCTTTTTTTTAAAGCATTTTATATAAAATAGACATTTTAAAATGATAGTGTTTGAAAAGATGTTTCAGGAAGTGTTTGTGAGGAAGTGGAAAAGTTAAAGGGAATAGAGTAATCTATTTCTTTTTTGTATTCTTTTCTTTTTATTGGTTATATTATTATTGGTGATATAATGGATTTATTACAAGTTTCTTTTAGAGCTTTTCTTTCTTTGGTAACTTTATTTTTGGTTGCTAAGATAATAGGTAAAAAACAGGTTTCTCAACTTAGTTTGTTTGATTATGTTATTGGGATATCTATAGGTAATTTTGCTGCTGAAATGACTATTAATATTGATTCTGATATTATGTTTGGAACTATTGCTGTTTTGATATATGGTGTTGTTGCTTATCTTATTAATGTTTTAACTATGAAGAGTATTGTTTTAAGAAGATTTTTTATGGGTAAACCTAATATGGTAATTAGAGATGGTGTTATTTTAGAGGGTGGTCTTAAAACTGTTAAGTTTGATATAAATGATTTATTGGAACAATGTCGTTCTATGGGATATTTTGATGTTTCAGAGATTGCTTATGCTTTGGTTGAGTCTGATGGAAAGCTTAGTATTCTTCCTAAGGCTGAGAATAAACCTGTTACTATTAAGGATATGGATATTAAAGTTAAATCTTCTAGTATGTGCGCTAATGTTATTATAGATGGTAATATTATGGAACTAAATCTTAAGGAAATGGGTAAGAGTAAAGATTGGTTGGTAAATAAACTCAAATCTTTAGGGAAGAATTCTTCTGATATATTGCTTGCTACTCTTGATAATAGTGATAATCTTGTTACATTTATGAAAAATGATCTAAAAGCTAATGATATGTTAGAGTAGTAGATTTTTTTTCTTTTTTATGATATTATTATATTGAGGTAATGATATGAAAGTTAAGTATTTATTTATTTTAATTATTTGTTTTTTACTTACTGGATGTATCTTTAATCCTTATCATAATCCAAAGTTTGGAGAAGTAGCTATAGATGCATGGTTTGCTGATGATAATCTTGGTGATATTAGAAAAAAAATAGAAAATATAAATGAGATTATTGATAGACATTGTGTCTATTTGGAGGATAATGGGTCTTCATATGTTTATAAATGTGAAGTTGTTTATCAACCTATTGGTGAGACTGTTATACCTTTATCTAAGAATAAAACTATTTCTTTATATGCTGTTTATACTCCTTTTGATAAATCTTTTTCATATAAGGTTTATAATTCTAGTAGTAAAGATGGTGTTTGGAAGTTGGATGATGATTTAAAATATTAATATGGGAGGAATTTATATGTCAAAAAAAATATGGAATTTTATAATTGGGTTACTTCTTATAGTTGGTGGGGCAGTTTTACTTGTTAATCCTGAACAATCTTTTTCTAAATTAGTGTTTTTTGTAGGGATTGTTCTTTTGATAACTGGAGTAATAAAAATAGTATATGCTTTTGTTAATAGGGATTATGTTTATTTACCTGGTAATGTGTTTATGAGTGGTTTTTTAAATACTTTATTTGGGTTTGTGCTTATTTTGAATCCTGATACTACTACTAAGATAATATCTATATTTATTGGACTTTGGTTACTTTCTACTTCTTTATCTTCTTTGGTACTTTTACTTAATGTAAGAAGTAAGGATTATTTTAGCCAAACTATGTTAGTGACTAGTATTCTTAAACTTATAATTGGTTTATTAGTGCTTGTTACTCCGATTATTTCAGTTTTGTTTACTGGTATATTTTTAGGGGTTTTCTTAATAGTAGTGGGTATTTGTACTATATTTAATTATAAGAATGAAGAAAAAATATATAAAGTTAAAGTAAAAAAATAGAAAATTGTTAAAAGGTGTTGATATACATCTTTTTTTTGTGTAAAATTAATATTGGTGATTAATTATGGAATATAAAATTACTTTAAGAGATGAAAGTGAAACTATTGAACTTGCTCAAAATATTGAGTCAGAAAAGTTTTGTAATATGGTTATTTGTTTAAATGGAGACTTAGGTAGTGGTAAGACTGTTTTTGCTAAGGGTTTTGCTAGTGCTTTAGGTATTGATGAAGTTATTACTTCTCCGACATTTAATATAGTTAAGGAATATACTTCAGGAGAGGTTCCTCTTTTTCACATGGATGTTTATAGATTAGATGAGACTGATGTTGAAATTGATTTTTCTGAGTATTTTGTCAAGAAGGGTGTTTCTATTATAGAATGGTCTGATATGATTAAGGATCTGCTTCCTGAAGAAAGATTGGAAATTAATTTTAAAATTATTGGTGAAGATACTAGACTTGTTATTATTAAGCCTATTGGAAAAAGATATGAAGACTTATGTGAGGCGGTATTATGATAAGTCTTTTTTTGAATACTTCGATTGATTTCTTATCTGTTGCTATTGTTAAGGATGGAGTTGTTTTAGATTCTTTTTATACTAAGCTTAATAATGATTTATCTAAGATTACTCTTAGTGTTATTGATGATATGTTGAGTAAACTTTCTATTTCTAAGAGGGATATTAAGAGAATAGTTTGTGTTAATGGTCCTGGATCTTTTACTGGGCTTAGGATTGGTGTTACTATTGCTAAGGTTTGGGCTTATAGTCTTAATATTGATATTGTGGGTGTTTCTAGTTTGTATGTTCTTGCTACTGGAGTAGAAGGTGATTATATAGTGCCTATTATTGATGCAAGGCGTGGTTATGTTTATGCTGGTATTTATGATAAGAATTATAATGTTGTTATGAAAGATTGTTATATTTCTTTAGAAGAGTTATCTAATAGAGTAAGTGGGCTTAATTCTTTTGTTTATGTTTCATCAAATGGATTTAATGGTTCAATAGAGTATGTTCCTAATGTTGAGAGAATTTTTAAATATTTAGATATGGATAATGTTAGTGATAGTTTTTCATTTGTTCCTAATTATTTAAAAAGAGTAGAAGCTGAGGAAAAGTTAAATGGTTAAGGATGTTGATGTTTTATTACTTTCATCTTTTGGGGTTTCTAAGACTTCGAATCCTTTTGTTAAGTATATTGGATATATTTTAGATGGTGAAGTTGTTGGATATATTGAGTATAGTGTTTTATATGAGAAAGCGGAGATATGTAATATTTTTGTTAATGAGGATAAAAGGAATATGGGGATTGGGTCTTTGATGATGGAGTATTTGATTGATTATCTTAGGAGTATTAATATTTATAATATTACTTTAGAGGTTAGTGTGTTAAATAGTAGTGCTATTTCATTGTATAAGAAGTTTGGTTTTGTAGAGGTTGCTAAAAGATGTGGTTATTATAATGGAGTAGATGGTATTTTGATGGAGTTGATTTTATGAAGGATGTTTATATTTTAGGTATTGAAAGTAGTTGTGATGAGACTAGTGTTTCTATTGTTAAGAATGGTTGTTGCGAGGTTAATACTGTTATTCTTAGTCAAATAGATATTCATACGTTGTATGGAGGGGTTGTTCCTGAGATTGCTAGTAGAAATCATGTTAAGGATATTACTTTTGTAATTGATAAGTGTCTTAAGGAGTCTGGTATTTCGATGGATATGATTGATGCAGTTGCTGTTACATATGGTCCTGGTCTTATTGGATCTTTATTGGTGGGACTTGAGGCTGCGAAGACTATTGCTTATGTGTATGATAAGCCTTTGATACCTGTTCATCATATTGCGGGTCATATTTATGCAAATAATATTGGTCATGAGCTTGAGTTTCCTCTTTTAGCTCTTGTTATAAGTGGTGGTCATACGGAACTTATTAAGATGGATGATCATTTGAGTTATTTAAAAATTGGTGGAACGCTAGATGATGCAGTTGGTGAATGTTATGATAAAGTGGCTCGTGTTGTTGGAATTGGTTATCCTGGAGGAGCTCTTGTTGATAAGCTTGCTCATGTTGGTAAGGTAAGTTATCATTTACCTATTCCTATGAATGATGATAGTTATAATTTTAGTTTTAGTGGTCTTAAGAGTGCTGTTATTAATTTGGTGCATAATGAAGAACAACGTGGTAATGTTATTAATAAGGAAGATTTATGTGCTTCTTTTCAAGATGTTGTTGTTAAATCATTAGTTTTTAAGACTGTTAAGGCATTAAAAGAGTATAATATTAATAATCTTATAGTAGCGGGTGGTGTTGCTGCGAATAAGGGAATAAGGGAAGCTTTAGAAAAGGAAGCCTTAATAAATGGTTTTTCATTTAGTTATCCAGATATGAAATATTGTACTGATAATGCTACGATGATTGCAGCGTGTGGATATTTTTTATATAAGAAAGGTGTGCGTGCTGGACTTGATCTTAATGCGAAATCTAGTGAAAAATTGTCATAATTTTTAAAAAAATAAAAAAATATTAAAAAAATGCAAAAAATCACTTGCAAAATCATAAAATATATAGTATCATTTATATTGCTTACATAAGTTTGCATTGTGGGCTTGTAGCTCAGTTGGTTAGAGCGCACGCCTGATAAGCGTGAGGTCGATGGTTCAAGTCCATTCAGGCCCACCATATATGCCTCAATAGCTCAGTTGGTTAGAGCACTTGACTGTTAATCAAGGGGTCCTAGGTTCAAGTCCTAGTTGGGGCGCCATTATTATTGGCCCGTTGGTGAAGCGGCTTAACACACCACCCTTTCACGGTGGCATTCTCGGGTTCGAATCCCGTACGGGTCACCAAATATGTAAGTAAACTCTCTTTATGAGAGTTTTTTATTTTTTTAAAAAAATACTTGACATATTGCTTTTTTGAGTATTATAATTTTTTTAATAACTTTGAGAAAGAGAAGTAGCTTTGATGGAGTTTAAAGTGAGTTAGTGATAGTGTGAAACTAATAATGAAGTCTTTGTGAATAACACTTTTTAGTTGCTTACCGAAAGTTTGCAAGTAGGCTAAGCCGGGCTGTATCCGTTATCTTAATACTAGGTTTGTTAGAACTGAAAGTGATCATATAAATAATATTTATGATAAATTGGGTGGTACCGCGGAATAACCAGTTTTCGTCCCTTTGTAGGATGAATACTGGTTATTTTTAATTTATTATAGGGAGGTATTTATATGTGTAGTTTTATGGTTTATACTAAAAACGATATTAGTAAAGAAGATTTTTTAAAGGGGTTTTGTAAAATTAGTTATAGGGGTCCTGATTTTTCTAGGACTGATTTTACTAATGGAATGTGGGGTTTTCATCGTTTATCTATTATGGATTTATCTAATGCTGGAATGCAACCATTTTATTATAAAGATATGAAGGTTGTATGTAATGGTGAAATATTTGGATTTAGAAAGATAAGAAAATCTTTGGAAAAGAAAGGGTATAGATTTTGTTCAAATAGTGATTGTGAAGTTCTACTTCCTTTGTATAATGAATATGGAGTTGAAATGTTTAAAAAACTTGATGCTGAGTTTTCTTGTGTCATTTTTGATGGAAAAAGTTTTATTGCCGCGCGTGATCCGATTGGGATTAGACCTTTATTTTATGGATATTCTCTTGTCAGTAGACAAATAATGTTTGCTAGTGAGGCAAAGGCTTTGGTTGGATTATGTAAAGGTATTAAGCCTTTTCCTCCGGGTTATTATTATAAAGATGGGGAGTTTGTTCAGTATTATGATGCTAGTAAGTATAGTAAGTTTATTGATGATGATTTAGATGTTATTTGTAATAATATTAGAAAAAAACTTAAGAAAGCTGTTATTAAAAGAATTGATTCTGATGCTTCTTGTGGTTTTTTACTTAGTGGTGGTTTAGATTCCAGTTTAGTATGTTGTATTGCTTCTAGAAATATGAAAGAGCCAATTAGAACATTTGCAATTGGGATGGAAAGTGATGCTATTGATTTAAAGTATGCTAAAGAGGTGGCGGATTTTATTGGAAGTTTTCATACTGAGGTTATTATGACTCCTTTTGATGTTATTTCTTCTTTGAATGAGGTTATATATCATTTAGAGACTTGGGATATTACTACTATTAGGGCTTCTATTGGAATGTATATTCTTACTAAGTGGATTAGGGATAATACTGATATAAAGGTATTACTTACTGGTGAAGTTAGCGATGAACTTTTTGGATATAAGTATACTGATTTTGCTCCATCAGCTTTGGAGTTTCAAAAAGAGAGTGAAAAAAGAATAAGGGAGCTTTATATGTATGATGTTTTACGTGCTGATAGGTGTATATCAGGGTGTTCTCTTGAGGCTAGGGTTCCTTTTGCAGATTTGAGTTTTGTTAATTATGTTATGGGGATTAATCCTTTAAAGAAAATGAATGTTTATAATAAAGGAAAGTATTTATTAAGAAAAGCTTTTTCTGATGGGTATTTGCCTGAAGATATTTTATATCGTGAAAAGGCTGCTTTTAGTGATGCTGTTGGTCATTCGATGGTTGATTATTTAAAAGAGTATGCTTCAGAAAAGTATAGTGATGATGAGTTTGAACGTTTGATACTTAAGTATCCGATTAAAAATAGACCTTTTACTAAAGAATCGTTGCTTTATCGTGAAATATTTGAAAAGTATTATCCTTCTTTGGATGATATGATTGTTGATTATTGGATGCCAAATAAAAACTGGGTAGGATGTGATGTGGATGATCCTTCTGCTAGGGTTTTATCTAATTATGGAGAAAGTGGAAAGTAAGTTTTGTAAGATAATGTTTAAAGTGTGTTAAAAAAGTGCTAAAACTATTGACTTAAACGTATAATTTTAGTATAATTTTAGTCGGTACATTTTCTTATATATTGATTTTTATGGGAATTGGGAACTCTTATATTAATTAATATAAAAAAATAGGAGGATTTAAATTATGAAAAGTTATATGCAAAAAAAAGAAACAGTTGAACGTAATTGGTATGTCATTGATGCTACTGATGTTACTTTAGGACGTTTAGCTAGTAAAGTTGCTCATATGTTAAGAGGAAAACATAAAGCTACTTATACACCACATATTGATTGTGGGGATTATATTATTATCACTAATGCTGGTAAAGTAAATCTTACTGGTAATAAGTTAGATAAGAAAATTTATTACAACCATTCTGGATATACTGGTGGTTTAAGAGAAAGAACTGCTAGAGAAATGAAAGAAAAGTATCCAGTTGAAATGGTTGAAAGAGCTGTTAAAGGAATGCTACCTCATAATAGATTAGGTAGAGCAATGGCTAAGAAATTATTTGTTTATGAAGGAGAAACTCATCCACATATGGCTCAAAAGCCAGAAGTGCTTGAAGTTAAATAGGGAGGTAAGTTATGGCTAAGAAAGAAAATACTTGTTATTATGGAACAGGAAAAAGAAAAACTAGTATTGCTAAGGTTAAATTAGTTGAAGGTACTGGAAAGATTACTGTTAATGGAAAAGATGTTTATGAATATTTCCCTTTTGAAACTTTAGTTATGGATTTATGTCAACCTTTAGATTTGACTGAAACTAGAGAAAAGTATGATGTAGTAGCAGAAGTTAAAGGTGGAGGTTTTTCAGGACAAACTGGTGCAATCAGATTAGGTATTGTTAGAGCTTTGCTTGAATCAGATGTAACTGATGCTTCTGAAGAAACAAGTTTTAGAAAGATATTAAAAAGAGCTGGATTTATTACTCGTGATTCTAGAATTAAAGAACGTAAGAAACCAGGTCTTAAGAAAGCAAGACGTGCTCCTCAATTTAGTAAGAGATAGTATGTGTTTAATAACCTTGAAATGTTTATTTCAAGGTTTTCTTTTGTCTTAATTTTGTATATTGTTTTATTGAAAGTGATGTGTCTTTTGTGCTATAATTTTATTGTTAGGAGAATAAAGATATGGGGAAGAAAATATTTAAAACTTTAGATGAACAAGTTGAAATCCTTAGAAATAAAGGATTAGTTATAGATAATGAAGATTATGCTAAGGAAATATTACTTCGTGAAAATTATTTCTTTTTGAATGGTTATCGTCATTTGTTTATGAAATCTTCAGATAATAGTATGTATATTCCTGGGACTAAAATTGAGGAATTATATAGTTTGTTTTTGTTTGATCGAAGACTTAGAAGTATATTTTTTAAAAATATTTTGATTGTTGAGAATAATGTAAAGTCTATTATTTCTTATCAATTGTCTAAAAAATATGGTTATAAAGAAAAAGATTATTTAAATCCAAATAACTTTGTTAATAATGGTGCGAAGAGAAAGCAGGTTAGTGATCTTATATCTAAGATGAAAAGACAAATTAAAACTAATGCTACTCAGCATGCTGCTACTCAACATTATGTTAATAATTATGGTTATATTCCTTTATGGGTTCTTGTTAAAGTATTATCTTTTGGAATTGTTTCTGAACTTTTTTCTGTTTTAAAGAAAGAGGATCAGTATGAGATTGTTGATTTGTATGATTTGGATATAGATGTTTTTTCTAATTACTTGGTTATACTTTCTAATTATCGTAATTTATGTGCTCATGAGGATATAATGTTTGATAATAGAACTCAAAAGTATATTAATGATACTAAATATCATAGAATACTTAATATTCCTATGATGGATAATGAGTTTATATATGGTAAGAATGATTTATATGCTCTTGTTATAATTTTAAAGTCTTTGCTTAAGGATAATGAAGTTAAGGATATGATTAATGAGGTTGATAAAGCAATTAGTAATTTAGAGTTTAATTTAAGGAGTATTCCTATTGATAAGGTTCTTGATAGGATGGGATTTCCTAATAATTATATGGATATTGTTGATATAGAGAAAAAGGAGTTGTTTTAGATGAATAATGATAAGAAAACGCTTAGTTATATTTTAATATTTTTACTTGGTATATTTGTTACTGTTGGTGGTATATATGTTTATAAAGATGAGCTTTTTACTGTTAATACTTCAAGTAATGGTACATGTTATACTGGGTGTGAAAATAAGGTTACTGTTACTGATAAGGGTATAGCGGATGCTGTTGATAAGGTTTATAAAGCTGTGTTCTTGGTACAAAATTATAAGAATAATAAGTTGTATTCGACTGGAACTGGTTTTGCATATAAGGTTGATTCTAAGAATGGTTATATTCTTACTAATTATCATGTTGTTAATGGTAATACTTCGCTTAAGGTTGTAAGAAGTGATGATAAGGTTGTTAATGCTTCTTATGTTGGTGGTGATGAATACTTAGATGTTGCGGTATTAAAGATTAATTCTTCTGATGTATTAAAAGTAGCGGAGATAGGAGAGAGTTCTAAGGTTCGTTTAGGTGATACTGTGTTTACTGTTGGTACTCCGGTTGATTATCAATATAGAGGTACAGTAACACGTGGAATATTATCTGGTAAGGATAGACTTGTTAGTTTATCACTTTCATCATCAAATAGTAATGTTGATGATTATGTTTTAAAGGTTTTACAAACTGATGCATCAATTAATCCTGGTAATAGTGGAGGTCCTTTAGTTGATTCAAACGGAAAAGTAATTGGTATTAATTCTTTAAAGATTGTTAAAAGCGAAATTGAAGGAATGGGGTTTGCTCTTCCAATTGAGGATGTAATGTCTAATATTTCTGTTTTTGAAAGTGGTAAGGCTATTGAAAGACCTTATTTAGGTATTAGAATGTATAATGCAAGTGATGCGTCTTATTCAAGATATTTTGATATTGATATTAGTACTTCGGTTGATACTGGAGTAGTTGTTGCAGAAGTTGAGAAAGATTCTTGTGTTAATGGTGTTTTAGTAAAGGGTGATGTCATCACCAAACTTGGTGGGGAGTCTACTGATAATATTGCATACTTAAGGTATGAACTTTATAAACATAAAGCAGGGGATAAAGTATCTATTACATTTATTAGAAATGGTAAGAGTGTTACTAAGGAAATTGTTTTAGGAAAATTAAAAGGATAGTTTTGGCTATCCTTTTATTCTACAGTGACTGATTTTGCTAGGTTTTTTGGTTTGTCTATGTCACAGTTGTTTAGTTTTGCTACTTCGTATGCTATTAGTTGAAGTGGTATTATTGTAAGTAATTGTTGGAATAATTCATTTGTTTTAGGAATTATTATTTTTTCATCGTAGAAATCTCCTTGTATTTCTTCGTTTGCAATTATTATTGTATGAGCACCGCGTGCTTTTACTTCTTTAATATTACTTATTGTTTTTTCAATTAATTCTTCTTCAGTTAATATTGCTATTACTGGAGTATTTTCTTCGATTAGGGAGATTGTACCGTGTTTTAGTTCTCCAGCTTGATAGGCTACACTGTTTATGTATGATATTTCTTTTAGTTTTAATGATCCTTCCATACAAAGTGCATAGTCAATTCCTCTTCCTATGAAGAATATGTTTTTGGCTTTATATATTTTATTTGCTATAGTTTTGTAATCTTTTTTTATTAGGTTTGTTATTTTGTTTTTTAAGTTTGTTATTTCTTCTTTATTTATTTGTTTATCTTTTAGACTTAGTGTTAGAGCAATTAATACTGTTAATTGAGCAAGGTATGCTTTTGTTGTTGCTACTGCAATTTCACATCCTGCTTTAGTATAGATTACGTATTTTGATTCTCTTGCAATGCTAGATGCAAAAACATTTACTATACTTAAGGTGTCGATGTTATTATCTTTTGCTTTTCTTAAGGCTGCTAATGTGTCTGCTGTTTCACCAGATTGGGATATTAAAATGACTAGTGTATTCTTATCGTAAAATGTTTTTTCATATCTATATTCACTTGCTACTTGGGTGTATACTTTAATGTTTGCAAATTTTTCAATTAAGTATTTTCCTACTAGTCCAGCATGGTATGCAGAACCACATGCTACTATGTGAATGTTTGTGTATTTTTTTAAGTCTATGTCTTTGAAATTATTTTCTAAGCAGTTGTTTATGGTTTTTTCAAATGTGTCTGGTTCTTCGTTTATTTCTTTTAACATGAAGTGTTCGTAGGCTCCTTTTATGCTTGATTCATATGTTCCTTCATAAGTGTTGATTGTTTTGTTTACTTCTTGTAGTTCTTTGTTATAAATGGTTATATTATTATTACTTATTTTAGCTATTTCATAGTTTTCTAAAATTATGTATTTATTTGTATATTTAAGTATTGCAGGTACGTCTGATGCTATATAGTTTTCGTTTTTTCCTAGTGCTATTATTAAAGGACTTGATGATCTTAGTGCATATAAATGGTCTTTATCATCTTCGCATATTATTCCAAATGCATATGATCCTTTTATTACTTGAATTAGTTTTTGTAATGATTTTAGAATGTCTTTTTCTTGTTTATAAAGATAGTCTAGGTAAGCGCATGCTATTTCAGTATCAGTATCACTTTTAAAAGTATAATTATTTTTTAATAGTTCTTCTTTTAGAGTTAGGTAGTTTTCTATTATACCGTTATGTACCATGGTGAATTTTCCTACTTGATGAGGATGAGCATTGGTTCTTGTTGGGATGCCGTGAGTAGCCCATCTAGTGTGTCCAATTGCAAGGTTTGATTTGTCTTTTGGATTTAGTTTATTTTTTAGATTTTTTATTCTTCCTGCTTCTTTTTCTATAATTATTTTATTGTCTTTTAGGTAGGCTATACCTGCTGAATCGTAGCCTCTATATTCTAAGTTTTCTAGTCCTTCGATTACTACTTTTATAGCATTATTATTGTTACCTTTGTATCCTACTATTCCACACATATTATTCCTTCTTTCTGTTAATTATATGTTTTTATAAAAAAAGATATCTTATTTATAGTTATCTTTTTTTACTTCCATAAAACTTTTTGGATGTTTACATACAGGGCAGATTTCAAGAGCATCTTTTCCTATATATACGTGTCCACAGTTTCTACATATCCATATTTTATCTTCGTTTTTATGGAAAACAGAATCGTCTTCGATATTTTTTAGAAGAGTTAAGTATCTTTCTTCGTGTTCTTTTTCAATTTTAGCAACTTCTTCGAAAAGGTATGCTATTCTAGTGAATCCTTCTTCTTTTGCAGTTTTTGCAAATTCTTGATACATGTCAGTCCATTCGTAGTTTTCTCCTGCTGCAGCATCTTTTAAATTTTCTAGTGTAGATGGTACTTCACCATTGTGTAGTTCTTTGAACCATAATTTTGCATGTTCTTTTTCGTTATTAGCAGTTTCTTCAAAAATTTCTGCGATTTGTTCATATCCATCTTTTCTAGCTTTTGATGCATAGTAAGTATATTTATTTCTTGCTTGAGATTCTCCAGCGAATGCGGACATTAAATTAGCTTCTGTTTTGCTTCCTTTTAATTCCATAATTTCACTCCTTTTTTTGTCTTACAGACTTATAATTATCTTATCACTATTTTATGCAATAATCAAATGTTTTATTGCTTTTAATGTAAACAAAAAGAGGTTATTTAACCTCAATTTTGTTATCTTGGTAATCAAATGTTATTGTTTTACCAGGAGTTATTTCATCATTTATTATTTTATGTGCTAGAACTTCTTCGATTTCTTTTGAAACAACTCTTTTTAGTGGCCTTGCACCGAATGATGGATCATATCCTTGTTCTACTAAGTGGTCTTTTGCTTTTTGTGTTAATTGTATTTTTATTTGTTTATCGCTTAGTCTTTGTTCTAGGTTTTTAATTAGTTTGTCTAGTATTTCGTACATTACGTCTTTTGTTAATTGATTGAATACTATTATTTCATCTATTCTATTTATGAATTCTGGTTTTAGTATTTGTTTTAATTCTTTTAATACTTCGTCTTTATTGTTTTCTAGAACGTGATCACTACCGATGTTTGATGTCATAATAATTATTGTGTTTTTAAAGTCTACTGTTCTACCATTTGAATCCGTTATTCGTCCATCGTCTAGTATTTGAAGTAATAGGTTTAATACTTCAGGATGGGCTTTTTCTATTTCGTCGAATAAAACGATACTATATGGGTTTCTTCTTACTGCTTCGGTTAATTGTCCACCTTCATCGTATCCAACGTATCCTGGAGGAGAACCGATTAGTCTTGAAGTAGAGAATTTTTCCATGTATTCAGACATATCAATTCTTATCATGTGTTTTTCATCATCAAATAGTTCATAAGCTAGTGTTCTTGCTACTTCGGTTTTACCAACTCCGGTTGGTCCTAGAAACATGAATGAGCCAATTGGTTTGTTTGGATCTTTTATACCACTTCTTGATTTTATGATTGCTTCTGCGACTAAGTGAAGGGCTTCATCTTGACCTTTTACTCTTTTTTTCATGTTTTGTTCTAGGTTTAGAAGTTTTTCTCTTTCGCTACTTATAAGTTTACTTACTGGAATATTAGTCCATTTAGCAATTATTTCTGCTACTTTTTCTTCGGTTACAGTTTCACTTAGTATTTGGTTAGAAGTTTCTTTTCTTTTGTCCTCTAATTGTTGTTCTAGTTTTGGAATGGTTCCATGTTTTAATCTTGCAGCAGTTTCTAAGTCATAGTTATTTTCTGCTTGTTCAAGTTCAAACTTTTTATGTTCAATTTCTTGTTTTAATTCTTTTATTTCACTATTTGTTTTCTTTTCTTCTTCCCATTTTGATTTTAAGATGTTTTCTTTTTCTTTTAGTGTTACTAATTCTTCATCTATTTTATTTAGTCTTTGTTTAGAAAGTTCATCTTTTTCTTTTTTTAGGGCTTGTTTTTCTATTTCAAGACGCATAATGTTTCTTGTTAGTTCGTCTAATTCGTTTGGAACTGAATCCATTTGTACTCTTATTGTTGCGCATGCTTCATCGATTAGGTCTATTGCTTTGTCTGGTAAGTATCTGTCTGTTATGTATCTGTTTGACATTACTGCTGCGGATACTAATGCTTTGTCTTGGATTGTTACTCCGTGATGAATTTCAAATCTTTCTTTTAATCCACGAAGGATTGTGATTGTATCTTCGACAGTAGGTTCAGATACTTTTACTTTTTGAAATCTTCTTTCTAGTGCTCCGTCTTTTTCAATGTATTTTCTATATTCGTTTAGGGTAGTTGCACCGATTACGTGTATTTCACCACGAGCAAGCATTGGTTTTAGGATATTTGATGTATCCATTGCTCCTTCGACACCACCTGATCCTACGATTGTATGTATTTCATCGATAAACATTATTATTTGTCCATTTGATTTTTTTACTTCGTTTAAGACGTTTTTAAGTCTTTCTTCGAATTCACCACGGTATTTGGCTCCGGCGATTAGGGATGCCATGTCTAGTTCCCAAATTATTTTATCTTTTAAGCATTCAGGAATGTCGTTTTTTACTATTCTTTGGGCAAGTCCTTCGATAATTGCGGTTTTACCAACACCTGGTTCACCAATTAAAACAGGGTTATTTTTTGTTTTTCTAGATAGTATTCTTGTAATGTTTCTTATTTCTTCATCTCTACCTATGATGGGATCCATTTTACCTTGTTTTACTTGTTCGTTTATATTTCGTCCATATTTTTCTAATGGATTTTTTTCTTCTTCATAATTCATATTCATATGTATTACCTCCCTTTTACACATATATTATATCACATTTTTAGCACTTGTCAAGTGAGAGTGCTAATTTTTTAATTCTTTTTTCATCTTTAATTAGTATGTGAATTATTGCATTTATTATTTAGATATTGTATACTTTATTTGGTGATATTATGAAGAAGTTTTTTGATGAATTTAAGAAGTTTATTGAACGTGGAAATGTTATTGATTTAGCAGTTGGCGTTTTAATCGGTGGTGCTTTTTCAAAGATTGTTTCTAGTTTAGTTAATGATTTATTTATGCCTCTTATTGGTATTTTAATTGGTGGGCATGATTTTACTAATCTTACTTTAAAAGTTGGTGATGCACAGATTAGGTATGGTTCTTTGATCCAGAATATAGTTGATTTTTTAATTATTGCATTTTGTATATTTATATTTATTAGTATTATAAATAAGTTTTTTAATAAAAAAGAAGAAGTTAAAGAAGTTGCTAAGAAGAGTGATGAGGTTGTTCTTCTTGAGGAGATTAGAGATTTATTGAAGAAAGAGTAGTGATATTTTATGGAACAGGAAAAGATTGGAAAGTTTATAAAGAAAATAAGAACTGATAATGGTCTTACTCAAAAAGATTTTGCAGATAAGCTTGGTGTTACTTATCAGGCTGTTAGTAAGTGGGAGAATGGTAAGAATATTCCTGATATTATGATTTTAAAACAGATTAGTAAAGAGTTTAATGTTAATATTGATGATTTACTTGAGGGAAGATCTAGTAAAAAGGGTTTTAATTATAAGGTTCTTTTTGTAGTATTTGGTATTTTTATACTTTTTTGTATTATTCATTGTATATTTTTTCATGATAATGATTTTAATTTTAAGACTTTGTCTTCTTCTTGTAATGATTTTAATATTACTGGTAGTATTTCTTATAATAAGGATAAGTCTTCGATATATGTATCTAGTATAGATTATTGTGGTGGGGATGATGTTACTAAGTATAGTTTAATTACTTGTAATTTGTATGAGAGTCATGGTGATGTTACTGTTAAGGTAAAAGAGTGTGATTATTCTAATAATAAGAATGTTACTTTAGAGGAGTATTTAAAGGGAGTTAGTTTTGTGACTTCGAATTATAAGAATGTTTGTAAAGATTTGGATATGTATATTGAGATTAATGCAACGTCTTTTGATGGGAAGACTACTAATTATAAAATACCACTTAATTTAGAAGATTGTAATTAATTCAACCTATGGTTTAGTTAGTTCAACTTCTTTTTTATTGCTTTTATATATAGTTTATATTTATACTTATTGTGGTGATATAAATGGAAGTTTATTTAGATTATAGTGCTACGACTAAGGTGGATAAAGAAGTTTTAGATTATTTTAATTATGTTTGTGATAATTTTTATGCTAATCCTAATTCTAATCATGATATAGGTAAAAAGTGTAATGATATAATTAGTTCTAGTATTTCTAATATTTGTAATTATTTTAATATTTTTGATGATGAGATTATTTTTACTAGTGGTGCTAGTGAGAGTAATAATACTGTTTTAAAGGGTATTTGTTCTTCTGGTAATGAGATTATTACTACTAAGTTGGAACATTCTTCAATATATGGGCCATGTAGTTATTTACAAAAGAGTGGTTATAAAGTTATTTTTGCTCCTTTGGATGAAAATGGTCTTGTTGATATAGAAAAGTTAGAGGAATTAATTAATGATAATACTTGTCTTGTTTCTATTGGATGTGTTAATAGTGAGATTGGACTTAGACAACCAATTGAGGAGATTGGTCTTATGCTTAAGAAGTATCCAAATGTTTTATTTCATAGTGATATTACTCAGGCTGTTTCTAAGACTGATATTGATTTAAGTAATGTTGATATGGCAAGTTTTTCTGGACATAAGCTTTTTTGTTTTAAGGGAATTGGTGGTTTAATAAAGAGGAGAAATGTTAAGATTGTTCCGCTTATTCATGGAGGAAAGAGTACTACTATTTATAGGAGTGGGACTCCTCAGACTGAACTTATTTGTTCTTTATCTAAGGCTTTTTTATTGTTTAATAATGATTTTTCTTATGTTAATCGTCTTAATAAAAGGATAAGAGAACATTTATCTAAGTATGATAGTATTCTTATTAATAGTAATGATTATTGTATAGATAATATTTTAAATATTAGTTTTATGGGAAAGGATTCAAATGTTGTTCAAAAGTATTTTGCTGATCATGGAGTTTATGTTTCTACTAAAACTGCTTGTAGTAGTGATACTAGTTATTCGCTTTGTGTTTATGAACTTTATGGTGATAAAGATAGAGCTAGTTCTAGTATTAGGATAAGTCTTTCTTATAAGACTTTAGATGATGAGATTGATTATTTTTTAAGTGTTTTAGATAAGTTAATGGAGGAATATGATGAAATTGGTTAAGATTAGTGCTATGTGGTGTATGTCTTGTATTATTATGAATAATTTACTTGATGATGTTTTATCTAAGTATAATGTTTTATTTGATATAGAGGATATTGATTATGATATGGATTCTGATTTAGTTTCTTTATATGATGTAGGAAGTGTGCTTCCTGTTTACATATTGATAGATTCTTCTTTAGAGGTTGCTAGATTAGTTGGAGAAGTTAGTGAGGGTAGGCTTATTTCTTTTTTAAAGGATAATGGTGGTATTGATGAAGTGTAGAAGATTTATATGTTTAGTTTTAATAGTTTTAGTTATGTTTTTACCGATTTGTGTATATGGAATGGATTCTTATTCTGTTGATACTGGTCTTTTTGGAGTAGTTTCTTTAAAGGATGTTTCTTTACCTATTTTTACTATTATATTGGGTGCTGTTGATGGGTTTAATCCTTGTGCTATGTGGATACTTATATTTCTTATTACTATGATGTTTTCTATGCATGATAGATTTAAAATGTGGATATTAGGACTTACTTTTATTCTTACTAGTGGTTTTGTTTATTTATGTTTTATGCTTTCTTGGCTTAGTCTTGCTAGTTTCCTTAGTAGTGTTGTTTTAATAAGATTTTTAATTGCTTGTTTTGCTGTTTTGTTTGGAATGGTTAATATTTATAGATATTTTAAGAGTTTAAATAGTGATGTTGGATGTGATGTTACTGATAAGAAAAAAAGAGTTAAAATAATGGAAAGAATTAAGAAAATAGTTAATGAAAAGAGTTTTTTATTATCAATACTTGGAATTATGTTACTTGCTTTTTCTGTTAATTTAATTGAACTTCTTTGTTCACTTGGTATACCTGTTATGTTTACGAATGTTTTAGCTATGAATGAACTTAGTACTTTAGAGTATGTAATTTATATTGGATTATATTTGATTTTCTTTTTAATTGATGATATATTAATATTTGTTATAGCCATGAAAACATTAAAAATAAAAGGTATTTCTAATAAGTATACTAAGTATTCTCATTTAATTGGGGGAATAATTATGTTACTTTTAGGTATTTTGATGGTTATAAAGCCTGAGTGGTTAATGTTTAATTTTTAGAGGTGGTTAAAGTGAAGAATAAAATTGATATTGTTTTTATAGTTATTACTATTTTAATACTTTGTTTTCTTTCTTATTTTGCATTTTTTAATAATAAATCAGTAGATAATGTAGTAAATAAGAATGCTACTGTTGATGAGATAAAAAAAGAGGATGGAATGGTTAATATTTATTTGTTTTATGGAAAAGAGTGTCCTCATTGTGAAAAGCTTATAAAGTATTTGGATGATATTAATGATAAGTATGGTAATAAGTTTAATTTGTATGGATTTGAAGTGTGGCATAATTCAGAAAATGCTAATCTTATGAAGGAGTTTCTTCTTGCAAAAGGGGATAAGTCAAGTGGGATTCCTTATTATATAATTGGGGATGAATCTTTTGTAGGATATAATTATACTTATGATGAGAAAATAGTTTCGGCGATAAAGAAGTATTCTAGTAGTGATAGTGATATTTATTTTGATAAGATAAAGAAGTAGTTGGTTTACTTCTTTTTACATATATTTGTGTAAAATAAATATTTTTTTGATAAAATTATGTTAGAATAGATATAGTGTGTTTGAGGTAGGTGAAATATGAAGAAAAAGAAATATGTTTTATCGTTTATACTTTTTATTGCGCTTTTTTTAGCAACTTATTTATGGATATTTAAGTATTATGATGTTAATATGCTTATTAAGTCATTAAGGCTTTGTAATTTGAAATATATTTTATTGGCGGTATTATCAATTTTGATGTTTCCTTTATTTGAGGCATTGTTTTTAATTAGTATTTCTAAAGATATGGGTATTAAAATGAGTCTTTATAAAGCGCTTGGTTATGTGTTTACAGAAATATATTTTTCTGGTATTACTCCTTCTTCGATGGGAGGACAACCTGTTCAAATGTATGAAATGAAAAGAGATGGAATTGATTATTATAAATCAAGTATAATAGTTTTACTTAATACTATTATTTATAAGTTTACTTTGGTTTTTTTACTTATTTTATCTTTAGTATTTTATGGTCGTTTGATATTTGATTTTTCTAGTGTTTTTAATGTTTTAATAATACTTGGTTTTTTGCTTAATTTGGTTGTTATTTTATTTTTTATAAGTTTAGTTTATTCAAAGAGGATGGTTTGTTTTACTAAGAAGATGGTTTATTTTTTTGTAAATAGATTTAGTTTTATAAAGAATAAGGAGTTGAAAAAGAAAAGGTTTGATATAATGGTTGATAAGTATAATGATTTGTCTAATTTTACTAAAGATAGACCTTTTATATTTGTTAAGTCATTTATTATTCTTTTGTTTCAAAGAATAAGTTTTTTATTAGTTAGTTATTTTATATATAGATCATTTGGTCTTAATGATTATAGTATTTTTTTAATTATTGCTTTTCAAGTTTGTATTGTTATTGCTGCGGACTTTTTACCAACTCCTGGAGGTGTTATGGTTTTAGAGGGAATTATTTTGTCTGTTAATGAGTTGTTATATAAAAGTGATTATGTTTTATCTAGTATGTTGCTTCAGAGAAGTATTAGTTTTTATTTATTGATTTTATTAAGTTTTGCATTTTATTTAATATTCCATTATAATAAAAAAAGAGGAAAAGGAGAAGAAAAAAATGAAAAAGAATATAGTTAATGTAATACAAGGATTTTGTATGGCACTTGCGGATAGTGTTCCTGGTATATCTGGGGGTACTGTTGCCTTTATACTTGGTTTTTATGAAGAGTTTATTAATAGTATTAATACTTTGATGAGTAAAGGGCAAAGTAAAAAGAAGGCAGTATCATTTTTGATTAAACTTGGTATTGGTTGGGCAATTGGTATGGCTCTTGCATCAATTGTACTTTCTAGTTTATTTGAAAAACATATATATAGTGTTAGTTCTTTATTTATTGGTTTTATAGTATTTGCTATTCCTTTAATAGTTAGGGATGAAAAAGATACATTGAAGGGAAAACATGGATATTTATTTTATGCTTTGATTGGTATTTTGATAGTTTGTCTTATTACTTATTTTAATCCTGTTGGTGGTGGAAGTAGTATTGATCTTAATAATCTTAATATTGGACTTGCTTTATACTTATTTTTTGCAGGAGTTATTGCTATTTGTGCGATGGTAGTTCCTGGTATATCTGGTTCAACTTTACTTCTTATATTTGGTCTTTATGTTCCAATTATTACTTCGATTAGTGAGTTTTTGCATTTTAATTTTAAGGTTTTACCAATATTAATAATATTTGGACTTGGTGTTGCTACTGGTATGCTTTTAATTGTTAAGCTTATAAAGAAGGCTCTTGATAAGTATAGATCTCAAACTATTTATTTGGTTCTTGGTTTAATGATTGGTTCGATATATGCAATTGTTATGGGTCCAACAAGTTTGAAAGTGCCACAGGAAGCAATGAGTTTTGGAACTTTTAGTATATTATTCTTTATAATTGGTGGAATAATTGTTTACTTACTTGAAGTTTTAAGAAAGAAATTGGATAATTAGCACGTTTAGTGCTTTTTTCTTTTGTTTAAATGTTTTACTTTTTTCTTTTGTTTAAATGTTTTACTTTTTTCTTTGTTTATTATATAATAAGTGTGAGGTGATACGATGAAGGCACTTATAACTGGGGCTGGTTCTGGAATTGGTCGTGAAATGGCTATTTATTTGGATAGTATTTCATATGAGTTGATTCTTGTAGATAAGGATTCTTTTTCTTTGGAAGATTTGAAGAATGTTCTTAAAGGGGAGCATAAGTATATTGTTACTGATTTAAGTGATATGAAGAAGGTTAAGGATTTATATATATTTACTAAGAAGGATAATGTTGATATGCTTATTAATAATGCTGGTTTTGGTCTTTTTGGTGATTATAATTCTTGTGATATGCTTACTGAGCTTGAAATAATTGATGTTAATATTAAGGCACTTCATGTTCTTACTCGTATGTATTTAAAGGATATGGTTAAGAAAGATAAGGGTTATATACTTAATGTTGGATCAAGTGCGGGTCTTTTAAAGGGTGGTCCTTTGATGAGTTGTTATTATGCTACGAAGAGTTATGTTGTTGATTTTACTTGTGCTTTGTATGAGGAACTTCGTAGGAATAAATCTCATGTTGTTGTTAGTTGTTTGTGTCCTGGTCCAGTTAGCACTAATTTTAATAAGACTGCTGGGGTTAGTTTTAATATTAAGTCTTTGAATGCTCGTGATGTTGCAGTATATGGTCTTAAAAAAATGTATCTTGATAAGAAACTTATTATTATTCCTGGTTTTATGACTAGAATTGGTGTTTTCTTTAGTAGATTTCTTCCTACTAAAACTTTGCTTAGAATTACTTATAATATACAAAGAAAGAAAGGTAAATAAGATGAGATATTTTATAAAGTTTTCTTATGATGGGTCTTGTTTTAATGGGTTTCAAAGACAAAATAAGTTAAAGACTGTACAGGGTGTTATGGAAGAAGCACTTACTTCGCTTAATGATGGGAAAAGGGTTAATATATGTGCTTCTGGTAGGACTGATAAGGGGGTTCATGCTAAAGGACAAACTGCTCATTTTGATTTAGATGTTTCTGTTAAATTGTATAATTTAAAGAAATATCTTAATAAATGTTTTAATGGTGAAATATATGTTAAGGATGTTTATGTTGTTGATGATAGTTTTCATGCTAGATATGATGTTTTGTCTAAAACATATTGTTATTATATAAATATGGGTGAGTATGATCCTTGTATGAGAAATTATATTCTTCAGTATAATAAGAAGCTTAATGATGAGTTAATGAATAGTGTTATTCCTATTTTTTTAGGAGAGCATGATTTTAGAAGTTTTTGTTTTGATGAGAAAAGTCAAGATAACTGTGTTAGAACTATATATGATGTAAAGATAAATGTCAATAATTGTCTAATGAAGATAGAGTTTACAGGAAATGGTTTTCTTAGAAAAATGGTGCGTAATTTAGTATCTGTGTTAATTTTGGTTGGCGAAGGTAAACTTAGTTACTCAGATGTTTTGTGTATACTAGAATGTCAAGAAAAGTCGTATAATGTCAAATGTGTGTCTTCTTGTGGACTTTATCTTGACAATGTTGTTTACAAAGGTGATGTTAATGAGTAGTTATAACTTTAATGATAATACGCTTTTACATACGTGTGGTTTTAATTTTTATTCTTTTGTTAATATTATGAAAAATGGTATTATGTCTTCGTCAATGGCTAAAGAAAAAGGAATTGATCTTAATAGAAATTTTGATGGAAGTAATTTGAATGATACCATTTCATGTGTTAGATATTTATATGTTAATGATGAAATAGAAGATGGTGCTTATAATCTTCATATTAAACATGGTATTTCTTTTATAATAGAAGATGTTGATTATATATATGATAAGAGTGATAGAGTAATTCATCGATATGATGAGGTTTTGGTTAAAGATTATATTGATATTTCAAAAATAAAGGGTATTTTGATACCGGAGTCTTATTTTGATTGTTCTCTTAATGAGCTTGAATATATAAGAAGATCTTCGACTAGTTATGTTCTTGTTAAGAATAATCTTAATAAATTAATTAGTTTTATTAATTTACTTGGAGGTAATTCATCGATTAAAGAGTATGATGATTATTTAAGAGAACTTTATCTTATTAATGAGGCTTTTAGAAGTGAAAAGGATGAACTTGAGATGAAGTCTCTTAAGGATGATTTTGTTGATGTTATAGATGAGATTAATTATTATCTAGGTAATGAAATGAATGAATGTTTTAAAAAAATATTGGGTGATAATGTTTGTCTTTATGATGTAGTTAATTATTTTAACAAGGATCTTCCTATATATTTTCTTGATGATTCTAATGTTAAGAGGAAATGATAATATTTCTTCTTTTTTTTTGTATACTAGTAATGGTGATATTATGAATTATAAAAAACTTTTTATAAGTATCTTAATACCTGTTTTGTTAGGAAGTATTATTGGTTTAATTATTAATACTGATAGTTATGATATTATCGTAAAACCAGTGCTTTCTCCACCAGATTGGTTGTTTCCTGTAGCGTGGACTATTCTTTATGTGTTAATGGGTATTTCTAGTTATCTTATTTATAGAGATGATGGTATTGATAGTGAAGCATTGGGAGTTTATAAACTGCAACTTTTTGTTAATTTGATGTGGTCTATAATATTTTTTGTATTTAAGTTTTATTTAGTTTCATTTATATGGATTTTGATTCTTGATGCTCTTGTTATTTATATGATAATTAAATTTTATAAGATTAATAAGATGGCTTTTTATTTACAAATACCATATCTTTTATGGATACTTTTTGCTAGTTATTTGACTTTAGGTGTTTATTTGCTTAATTAGTGATTGTGAACTTTGTTTTTTGACAAGGTTCTTTTTTTGAAATAAAGTGATAGTGTGTCAAAAAGTGTAAAATATTAATAAATAGTTAGGGATTACAATATTTGATGCGTTGTATATATATGAGGTGATAAAATGGTTAAAGAGTTACCCATAAATATCAAGACATTGAATGAAAATGAAAATTATATTTGTAAATTAAAAAAATGCACTTTTTGCGAAGATGTTACTGATTATTGGCTTAAAAGTTCTATTCCTAATACTCATGAAGTTAAAGATAGAATGTATTTTAAACATAATGGTATAAAATATGTTGTTGATGGTAAAAATGTTGTTTTAGAATATTCGTTAAAAGAACTAGAAATTGCAGAATGGTTGAAAAATACTTTTGGTGGAGAAATATATATGTTACCAAGAGTGAATCAACCTTTTGGAATACAAACTGCTGATTATTTATTTAGAGGTGAGTATTGGGATTTGAAAGAGATAAGCGGAATTGGTAAAAATGTTTTGTTTCATGCTGTGGAAAAGCATAAAAAACAATCTAATAATTATATTTTCGATGTTTCTAAATCTTTTTTAAGTAATTATGAAATTATTGACAGAATAAATAAATTGTATTCTTTAAAGAGTATGTATTGGTTGAATAAGATAATAGTTAAAAGATATGAAACAGTAGTGATTATAGTAAAAAGGAGTACCCCCTCCGATTAACGGTGGGACTACTCCTTCTTGATTTGTATTATAACATTATATTTGGTGTGTGTCAAATCAATTATTCTAAATTATTTAGTTGTTCTTCGACTTTTTGAATTGTTCTTTTTAATGTTTCAATGTCAATATAATTTTCAGTAAAGGGACTATTATTTTGTTTTGCTTGTTTGGAATTAATATTTATTGTTACTCCTTTTATTTTTTCTTCTATTTCTTGTTGAAGTGCTCCGGTTGTACATAGGACTTGGCCTAAAAGAACGAACCAGTTTCCGATAGCGTTTTGTTCGTTTGCTGTTAGATCGTCTGTAATAGCTATTGCTATTATAAAACAAATAGTTGTCCATAGTTTTGCATCATTGGCACTTTTCATACTTAATTTTATAAATAATTTTGCAATTTATTAATATTATGTTATAATTTTTATGGTAGGTGAGTAAAATGGATTTGTTATTTTTGGTTATACTTGTTATAGTGGTTGCAATTGTTTTCCAAGATACAAAACGTTTAGTTTATTTAATTGGTATTCTTGAAGTATTTTTTAGACTTATTCATGGTATTGGAGACAGACTTGGTATTTCTGAGTTAAATGCTTTTATTAATCATTATATACCTAGTTCTATTTTTTCAATACTTTATAGTCATACTGATGGAATACTATATACTGTTTTATGTTGGGTAATTATTGGTATTCTTACTATGTTTTTATTCTATTTAATTAAGTATTTCTTTAGTGGAAAGAAGTTATAGTTTTATTTTTTTCTTCTTATAAATGTATAAAATACTTATTAAAATTATTGTACCAGTTAGTGTTATTTCTACTGTGTCTTTTTTTTCTTGATGTATTACTTCTTGTGTGGTTTCAGCATTTATGTTTAACGGAATAAGAATTGATGTAATTAATATAATAATTACGTATAATATTTTTTTGATGATATCACTCTCTTTTCATTTAATTATATTATTAAATTGTTTTTTAATGAGTAGTGGTTGATGGGAGGAATTATGTTAGAGGTTAAGCATATAGTTAAGAGTTATAAAACTGGAGATTTTGTTCAAAAGGCTTTAGATGATGTTAGTGTAAAATTTAGAAGTAGTGAGTTTGTTTCTATTCTTGGTCCTTCTGGAAGTGGCAAGACAACTTTTTTAAATATAATTGGTGGTTTAGATAAGTACGACAGTGGGGACTTGATTATAAATGGTAAGTCTACTAGAAGGTTTAGAGATAGAGATTGGAATAGTTATAGGAATAATTCTGTAGGATTTGTTTTTCAAAGTTATAATTTGATTTCTCATATTAGTGTTTTAAGTAATGTAGAACTTGGAATGACTCTTTCTGGTGTTTCTAGAAGTGAGAGAAAGAAGAAGGCAATGGATGCTCTTTCTAGAGTGGGGCTTTTGGATCATACTAATAAAAAGCCTAATCAGTTATCTGGTGGGCAAATGCAAAGGGTTGCGATTGCTCGTGCTTTGGTGAATGATCCTGATATTATTTTGGCAGATGAACCTACTGGAGCACTTGATTCTGTTACTAGTGTTCAAATTATGGATTTAATTAAAGAAATATCTAAAGATAAGCTTGTTATTATGGTTACTCATAATAGTGAACTTGCTAGGGAGTATTCAAGTAGAATTATTAGTTTAAAGGATGGAAAGATCGTTGATGATTCTAATCCTTATGATGAAGAAGATTCTAGTAGTTATAGTTTTAGAAAGACTTCGATGTCATTTTTGACTGCTTTAAAGCTTTCTTTTACTAATATAATTACTAAAAAGGGTAGAACTTTACTTACTTGTTTTGCTTCTTCGATTGGTATAATTGGTATTGCTCTTATTTTGTCTTTATCTAATGGATTTCAGGGTAAAGTTGATGAGTTTGAAAGGGAGTCTTTATCACAAATGCCTATTACTATAAGTGAACAGGCTATAGAAATGTCTGATGTTATGAAGTCTTCTTCTGATACTAAGTATCATGAATATACAAGTGAAAAGTTTATAGTGCCAAAGGATGATGTTTTAGAGAAGGCTACTCATGTAAATAAGATTACTTCTTCTTATATTTCTTATGTTTCTGATATTGATAAGTCTTTACTTGGAGGTGTTTCATATCTTAGGGGTACAAGTATAAATGTTATTACTTATGATGGTGATAATTATCAATATATAAAGAGTGCTAATTTAGGTAATGATAATTATTCTTGGAATGTGTTTCCTGATACTTTTAATGATAGTGTTAGTGTTGTAGAAAGTAATTATGATGTACTTATGGGTAAGATTAATACAAGTGTTCCTGGACTTATTCTTGTTGTGGATAAATATAATCAAGTTGATAAGAATGTTTTGAAATCTCTTGGTTTTGATGTTTCTAAGGATGTTAGTTTTGATGATTTGTTGTCTAAGGAGTTTAAAGTTGTTTTTAATGATTCGTTTTATCAATTTAATAATGGTTATTATATGACGGGTACTGATTATGATAAGATGTATAATGATAAGGATAGTATGAGTATTAAGATTCAAGCTATTATTCGTTGTAAAAAAGATAAAGAGATGTTGTCTTTTGACGATGGGGTTTTTTATACTTCAGCGCTTATAGATAAGATAATTGATGTTAATAAAAGTTCTAAGATAGTTAGTGATCAAAAGAGTAGTGATTATAATGTTTTGACTTATCAAAAGTTTGATGATAGTGTAACTAAGGAAAGTGTTCTTGGATATTTAGGTGATGATAGTGTTCCTAATTATATAATGCTTTATCCAAAAGATTTTGGTTCTAAAGAAAAGATTTTATCTTATTTGGATAAGTATAATGATGGTAAGAGTGATGATGATAAGATTTTATATACTGATATGGCTACGATGATTAGTTTGCTTTCTGGTAATATAATGGATGCTATTACGATTGTTCTTGTTGCATTTAGTTCTATTTCTTTAGTTGTTTCTAGTATAATGATTGGTATTATTACTTATATTAGTGTTTTAGAGCGTACTAAAGAGATTGGGATACTTCGTGCACTTGGCGCTAGAAAGAAGGATATAACTAGAGTGTTTAATTCAGAGACGTTTATTATTGGTATTACTAGTGGTCTTATAGGAATAGGTATTGCGGTTTTGCTTACTATTCCTGTTAATAATATTATATATAAGTTATCTGATTTGAAAGGTGTTGCAAGTCTTAGTGTTAGTCATGCTATTATACTTATTAGTGTTAGTGTAGTTCTTACTTTAATAGGTGGATTTATTCCTGCGAAAATTGCTAGAAGTAAGGATCCTGTTGTTGCTCTTAGAAGTGAGTAAAAAAAGAAACCTATTGTGGTTTCTTTTTAGTATTGTAAGTTTAGTTTTTTAGTTTTGTGTTGTGTTGTAGTTTTAGTACATTCATATTTTACGTTGTATTTTTCTTTTAGTAATTCAGTCATATCTTTATATATTTCTATAGCATCATCATATTTTTCATTTTTTATAGCATTAATCGCAGGATATATTCTTAAATACAACATGCTTCTTGCAATAACTTCTTTTTGTTCATCTTGATATAGTTTTTTACATATTTGTGGTCCGATTACGTCGTATTCTTCAAGTAAAGGGATGCAGTTTTCATCATTTTTCATTATGTTGTCTCTGAAAGATCTTAGTGTTTCTAGGACGTAGCAGTCATCTTTTTCATTTAGTATTTCACACATAGCGGTAGTTAAGTAACAAGTGCTAGAGCTTTCGTTTTTCTTTTCAAAATGATTATTACAGCTTCTTTCTTCTGGGTTTACATATATTCCTTTTTTAGTGCATCTAAAACCTCTCCATGAAGAGTCTTTCATATCTAACCATATACAGTCAGAACATTGCCATGGGTATCCCATTTTATCACTCCTTTTTTGTTTTCATATTATAGCATATTTTTTTATTTATTGCAATATAATTAGTAGGTGATTATAGTGAAGGATTGCAGATATATTGATGATGATTTTATTATTAAGTATGAGGTTATTGATGATGAGATTTTTGTTTATTATAAAGATGGAAGGATTGATAATTTTTTATATGATGTTACGTTAGAGAGAAAGATTATTATAAAAATGAAGAAGCAATTAATGGAGAATGTTATGTTTAAGAAGATGAGGTTTAGGGATAAGTATGTTTTATTAGTTAGTTTTTATGTATTTGTTTTGGTTTCTTTTATGGAGTTTGAGTCTTTTGTTAATGATTTTAGTTTGGAGAATGGTTTTTGTTTTTTTAGTGTGTGTGGAATTACTTTGTATGATTTGTATTCTTTTATTAAAAATGATGTTTTATTAAGTGAGATTATAAAAGATGAGTATTTTTTGAATAATATAGATGGTGTGATAGATTTTGATGTTAATTTACTTGATGATTATAGTCTTAGTGATTTGAAGTGTTTGAGGAAGGAAAAATAGTTGATAGTTCTTGTATGATTTTTATTTGAGGTATATAATGTAGTTGAGGGGATAGTATGATTGATTGTAGTAATGGAGACAAAGATAATAAGAAAAGTTTTGTAAAGTTTTATGAGAGAGAAAATGGTAAGATAAGATTTTATACTTCGAATGGTGAATATTTACTTGATGATACTCTTGATAATTTGGTTAAAATTAGAAATGTTATGAATGGACAAGCATGTGTTAATGCTGGTTTTACTAAGAAGAGAGTTGGTGAGACTATTTTAGCTACTTTTTTACTTCCTTATTTTTCACATGCATTTCATTCATCTTTAGAGGTATTTAGTGATAGTACTTTGTTTAATATGATCTTTTTTGGTCTTTGTGTTAGTGCTCTTGTTACTGATATGTACTGTATTGTATCTAGAAGTGTAATGAGTAGGGAGTGTTTAAAGGATAAGTATTATGTTAATAATATTGATTTTATTAATAAGCATATTAATGATTCTGATGTTAACGAGTTATTTGATGGGCTTGATTCTTTTAGGGATTGTAATGGTAAGTTATATCTTGATATGAATGATGTTGATATGATGAGTCTTTCTGATTTGGTTAAGCTTAGAATGGTTATTGAACAAGTTATGGAAGATAGGGTTTATACTAAGAAGAGGTGATTTAGTGATGGATTTTGATTTAGTAGTTAGTTCTAGAAGGAGTATTAGAAAGTTTACGGATGATGTTGTGAGTTTGTCTGATGTTTTTGAGATAATTAAATGTGGTATAAAGGCTCCTTCTGCTAAAAATAGGCAACCATGGAGAGTTAAGGTTGTTTCTTTAGAGGAAAAGGATATGGTTGCTAGTTTTTTAGAGAGTAAAAAAAGTGATGATGATATTAGTGTTTTAAATACTGCGAATGTTATTAGAGAAGCTAATAGACTTATTTTGGTGTTTGCTACTTCTTATGATAAGAATGATATTTTATCGATTGGTGCTTTTATAGAGAATATGTGTTTAAAGGCTACTGAAATGGGACTTGGTAGTTTATGGATTGCTAATACTGATAAAGTAAATGATGAAATTAAAGATTATTTTGGAGTTGATATGGATATGGTTTCTTGTGTTGCGATTGGATATAAGAATCAAGATGTTCATGCTAGACCTAGGATGAGTGTAGATGAGATTGTTTTATAGCCTTTGTGCTATTTTTTTTATTTTTTCATATAATTTATTGGTGATTTTTATGAATTATAAAGTGGCTATTAATCCTGTTGGTGGAGGTAGTGATACTGGTCTTAAAAGTGGTAATGTTCTTGAGAAGAATGTTTCTTTACTTATTTCTAATTATATAAAAAATAGGCTTGATGAGCTTGGAATAGAAAATGTTATTACTAGGACTGGTGATAATAATATTAGTTTGGATGAAAGAATTGATTTTATAGATAGTAGTTTTGGTTTTAGTGATGATGTTATTGTTATTACGAATGGGTTGTCTTCGTCTTCGGTTCCTGGTGTTGAGATTATTTATGCTCTTAGAGATAGTGATAGGTTTGCTAAGATTTTAGCAGAACAGTTTGAAAATAGTGATATTGATATTAATAAGTATTATCAACTTAGAATGGAAGAGGATACTGCGCTTGATAGTGATTATATAATTAGAAATACTGGTGATAGCGAGAGTGTAATTATTAATTATGCTAGTGTTAATAATAGTAATGATTTGAATAAGTTTGTTAATAATTATGAGGATTATGGTGAGGCTGTTGTTAGAGCTATTGCTATTTATACTAAGAATGATTATGTTCCTACTTCAAAAGGGGATTATTATACTGTTAAGAAGGGGGACAGTTTATATAGTATTGCTAGGCTTTATGATGTTTCGGTTGAGGATTTAAAGACTTTTAATAAGCTTGTTAGTAATGTTCTTTCTATTGGGCAGGTTCTTAGGATTCCTGATATTGTAGAGAAAAGTGATACTAGTGTTTATTATGTTAAGAAGGGTGATAGTTTGTATGGTATTGCTAAGAGTTATGGTGTTAGTGTAGAGGATATTAAGAGGTTGAATAGTCTTAGTAGTAATAGTTTATCGATAGGGCAAGAGCTTTTGATACCTGGGCTTTCTAGTGAGAATACTCCAAGTGTTAAGGTTTATACTGTTTTAAAAGGTGACAGTTTGTATAAGATTGCTAATTTATATGGTATTAGTGTGGATGAGTTAAAGAATGCGAATAAACTTACTAGTAGTGTGCTTTCTATAGGGCAACAGCTTGTTATTCCTGATAGTGCTAATACAAAGACTTATGTTGTTAAAAGAGGTGATACTTTGTATGGTATTGCTAGGGATAATAATACTACGGTTGATAGGATAAAGATTCTTAATGGACTTTCTGGTAATACACTTTCAGTGGGACAGGTGCTTAAGTTATAAAAAGTGGTTTTATTAATGGCTTAGTTTAAGACAAAAAATAATTGATAAACTACTTATACAAATATTGAAACAAGAACAAATATTTGATACAATATATACAGCAAAGGAGGTATCTTATGAATCAAGATAAAATGCATTTAGTAAATAAAATATTTAATAATGAAACAATTAGAACTGTTTGGGATAAGGAAGAAGAAAAATATTTTATAAGTGTTGTTGATTTTGTTGGAGTTATTTCAGAAAGTAAGGATAAGCAAGCCTATTGGAGAAAACTTAAGCAACGTTTAAAAGAAGAAGGAAATGAAACCGTGACAAATTGTCACGCTTTAAAATTAAAAGCACAAGATGGAAAATATCGTATGACTGATGTTGTTGATATTGAAGGAATGTTTAGAATTATTGAATCAGTTCCTAGCAAGAATGCAGAGCCTATAAAACAATGGCTTGCTAAACTAGGAAGTGAGAGAATAGATGAAACGTTTGATCCTTCATTAGTAGCACAAAGAGCAATAGACTTATATAGAGCTAAAGGTTATGATGAAAAATGGATTGCAAAAAGAATTAAAGGTGTTCAAGATAGAAAACAACTTACTGATGTATGGAAAGATGGAGGAATAACTGAATCAAAAGAGTACGCAATTCTAACAAATGAAATTTATAAAGAATGGTCTGGTATGACTGCAAAAGAGTATAAATCATTTAAAGGACTTAGGAAAGAATCATTAAGAGATAATATGACTGATGTAGAAGTGGCATTAGCAGATTTAGGAGAAATAGCAACTAGAGAAATAGCAAAAAAGAAAAATCCAAAAGGATTAAATGAAAACATTGATGTAGCAAGACGAGGTGGCAAAATTGCTGGTAATGCAAGAAAAGATTTAGAAAATGAACTTGGTGAGAGCGTAGTTACTAGTAATAATGCATTAAACTACGAATATATTGAAGAAAAAGAAATTGAAATGAAATAGGAGATATTATATGGAAAGCAGTAAAAATAATAAAAAAATAATTATAGCTTTAATAATATTTATTACAGCCTTGATAATAGTTAATTTTATATTTTCGAATACTAAATATGAAATTACCTTTGAGATAATAATTTGTTTAAGTTTATTAGTTATCTTAGCGTTGTCAGAGATGTTTGATAATCTTAGTATACCGAAAGTAATATCTTTGTCTAAAAGCGTGAAAGAAGTAAAAAAAGAAAATGAAGATTTAAAAGATGCTAATATAAAATTATTGGAACAAATTACTAATATTAAGAATTCAAATAGTCAAAATATATTTTTGCCAAATTCTTTTAGTACTATTAGTTCCTCAAATATAGATGATATTACTAAAAATGTTGATAATTTAGAATCAGTAGATTTTGAGACTAAAGTTGTTAATAAAGATTATAAAGTGCTTGCATCAGAACGTTATAAATATAGACGTAATTTAGAAATATTCATGTTAAAGAAAGCATTAGACACTGATAACAATATTTCGAGTTATGACATTCAGTACGATATTAAGCTAATTAACAACAAGCTCGTAGATAATAATATAATGAAGAATGAAGCAAGATTTGACGCATTAAAATCGAATTTAAATGAAAATATCTTTTATGAAGTTAAAATTACACCATTCATGTTAGATTTTTCTTATCAACTTCACTACATGTTAAGAACTCTTGAATTATATAAGGAATTCACTAAGATACCTTGTAAATTGGTTTTAGTTTTACCTAAATTTGAAGGAGAATTAGAAAAAATATTATTTAATATGAATAGTGATAGATTTACTATAATGAAAGAAAAAATGTCAAATAGATTTGAACCAGCCATAGAAAATCATCTATTAGAAATAGTAGAAATTAATGTATCTAAAGAAGAATTAGATAAATATATTAAAGCAAAAGAAGAAAAAAACAACAGTTAGTTACACATTGATTATCGACAGGTGGTGAATGTGTGCGATCACTAATTTATAAATTGTTTCTTTTTTTGGTTTTTGTCAAATACTTTGTCAACTTCTTGTAAAGTTGACCTTTTTTCGTTTATAATATATATGGATGTGATTACATGAAAAATATAATTGAGAAAATATATGATTATTCTTTAGAAGAAATAATGGGAGAACGTTTTGGTAGATATTCTAAATATATTATTCAAGATCGTGCTATTCCAGATGTTCGTGATGGTTTAAAACCTGTACAAAGAAGAATACTTTATGCTATGTATATTGGTAAAAATACATATGATAAACCATATAGAAAGAGTGCAAAGACTGTTGGGGATGTAATAGGTTCTTTTCATCCCCATGGTGATAGTTCTATATATGATGCAATGGTTAGAATGTCTCAAGATTGGAAGATGAAGAATCCTTATATTGATATGCATGGTAATAATGGATCAATTGATGGTGATAGTCCTGCGGCATACCGTTATACTGAAGCTCGTCTTTCTAAAATATCTAATGAACTTTTAAAGGATATTGATAAAAATACAGTATTATTTGCTCCGAATTTTGATGATACAATTATGGAGCCTACTGTGCTTCCAGCGAAGTTTCCTAATTTACTTGTTAATGGTACTACTGGTATAAGTGCGGGTTATGCTACTAATATACCACCACATAATTTAGGTGAAGTAATTGATGCTACTATTAAGAGAATAGATAGTCCTAATTGTAGGATTGAGACTTTGCTTGATATAGTAAAAGGTCCTGATTTTCCAACTGGTGGTATTGTTTTTGATAAAAAGGGTATTTATAATGCTCTTACTACTGGGAAAGGTAAGGTAATTGTACGTTCTAAAGTAGTTGAGGAAAAGGAAAAGGGTAAGACTACATTAGTGGTTACTGAAATACCTTATGAGGTTTTAAAGACTAATATTGTAAGAAAAATAGATGAGATTAGAATTGATAAAAAGATTGATGGTATTGTTGAGGTAAGGGATGAGTCTGATAAGGATGGACTTAGAATTGCTATTGATATAAAAAAGGATGCTAATAAAGAGTTGATTCTTAATTATTTATATAAGAATACTGATCTTCAAGCTTCTTATAATTATAATATGATTGCAATTGTTAGAAGAAGACCTAAGCTTCTTTCTTTGATGGATATTTTAGATGCGTATATTGATCATTTGAGAAGTGTTATTCTTGCTAGAACTAAGTTTGATTTAGAACACGCTAAGAAAAGATATCATATTGTTGAAGGGTTAATTAAGGCTATTTCTATTTTAGATGAGGTTATTTCTTGTATTCGTAGAAGTAAGAATAAGAGTGATGCTAAAGATAACTTGGTTAAAGAGTTTGGTTTTACTATTGAACAGGCTGAGGCTATTGTGGTGTTACAACTTTATAGACTTACTAATACTGATATTGTTTTACTTGAGGAAGAACTTGCTAATCTTAAATTAATAATCGAAGGACTTACAAAGATTGTTAATGAAGAGGATGCTTTGAAGAGTGTTATGAAAGAAGAACTTAGAAAGATTAAGAAAGAATATGATATTCCTCGTAAGACTGAGATAGTGGATGAAGAAATAGAAATTAAAATAGATATGGAAGCAATGATCTCTAAGGAGGATGTAGTTGTTTTAATAACTAAGGATGGTTATGTAAAAAGAACTAGTAAGAGGGGTTATCTTGCTAATACTGAGGATCCTCTTCTTAAGGAGAATGATTATGTTATTGGTCTTTATGAGCAGAATACTCTTGATACTTTGCTTATATTTACTAATCTTGGTAATTATATATATTTACCTGTTCATGAAATACCTGATATTAAGTGGAAGCAACTTGGGAAGCATCTTAGTAATATTATTAAATTAGAAGAAAATGAAGTAGTAGTTGATGCTATTGCTGTTAGTGATTTTAATAAGAGGTTAGATGTTGTTTTAACTAGTAAGAATGGAATGATTAAGAAGACTTCTTTAGAAGAGTTTAAGGTTAGTCGTTATTCTAAACCAATTTCTTGTATGAAGTTAAAAGATAATGATGAAGTTGTCAGTGTGTTCTTATCAGTTTACAATAATATTTTAGTGGCCACTAATAAGTGTTATAGTTTATGGTTTGATGTTAATGAAGTGCCATCTTCTGGTATTAAGTCAAGTGGTGTTAAGGCTATTGCTTTAAAGGATGATTATGTAGTATCTAGTGTTAATTTTGATGATGATATGTTCTATGTATCTGTATTTACTGATAAGGGTACTGCTAAAAGGGTTAAACTTAGTGAGTTTGAAAAAGGTACTCGTGCAAGACGTGGTCTTATGATTCTTAGAGAAGTTAAAACTAATCCTTATCGTGTTATAAAGGTTTTTGTTAATGATAAGTGTAGTTTTGGTATTAAGAGTGTTTCTGGTATTAATGTAATAAAGAGTACTGAGCTTAATATTTGTGATAGGTATCAAACAGGTTCAAGTATTTCATCATCAGAAGTTCTTGATGTATTTATGGTTAAGGATTTGGAAAAAGATATAGATAAAGATATTTCTAGTAACGATAAAGAAGAAGTTTTAGAGGATGATATTGATGAGAGTCCTAAAAGAGAAGTAGTTATTAGAGAACAGGGGCATCAAATGTCTCTTCTTGAAATAGATGATGAATTAAAGAAGATTGATGATATTATTAATTAGTGTCAATTTATGTAAATGTTTGTAAAGCAAACAAATTTTATGAATTTTATTTATTAAAGAGTATTTTGGATATCAATTTTTAAAATTGTTTTAGAGCAATTTTAAGATTTGGTATCTTTTTTTGTGTGAATTTTTACAGAGTGTGATTTTACAAGTATTTTTAGTTGTTTTATATTTAGTTCGAGGAGGTGATATAGTGAAAAGTAATACTTATAATAAACCTGATATTAAGGACTTGTCGTATAGGCTTGATGAGAGAAGAGATGGTTATAAAATACCTATTATTTCTGATTTTATGTTTAATGTAATGCTTAATAATGAATCTAGAAAACAGTTTATTTGTTATTTTATTTCTGGTTTACTTGGTGCTAAATATGATGAAGTTTTTAATAGTATTAGGTTTATTAAGAATAAGATTGTCTTTAGGAAGAGTGAAGACTCTAATGGAGAGGTTGATTTTATTTGTAGAATTAATAAAGAAGTAGTAGGTATTGAAATAGGTGTTTGTGAGAATAGTAGGGATACTGAGAATAATATTGTGTTTTCTACTTTGAAGTTTGGTATGGGACTAAGTAATAAATCTATTTATAATATCGATAGGCTTATTTTGATTAATTTGAATAATTATTCTTTTTCTGGTAATGAAAAGTCTATTAATAAGTGTACTATGAAAGATAGAGATGCTTATTATGGAAATGATTCTTTAGAGTTTATTAATATTTATTTACCTGTTATTAGAGAGAAGTGTTATAATTTTAGTTTTTTAACTCGTTGGGAAAAGACTTTGTTAGTATTTAATGAGACAAGTGATAGTGTTCTTTCTAGAATATGTGAAAAATCTATTTTTAAAGAGTATGTTAGTTGTGCTAAAGAAGCTAGTCAAAATGAAATATCTCTTGCTTATGATAGGGTTGTTTATGAAGAAAAAGAGTATTTAAATGAAATTAAAAGTTCTAGAGATGATGGTTATTATGAAGGTATGGAAGAGGGTCTTTTTGAGGCTAAGAAAAGTATTGCTAAGAGGCTTTTGTCTTATGGTGTTTCTTCAAATATTGTTTGTAAGTGTACTGATTATACTCATGAAGAGCTTAAGTTTTTATAAGAAAAGACAGTATGTTTTTCATACTGTCTTAAATTATTTTAGTTCTTAGGACTCTTGATGTGTTTGAAAAGTTAAGTTTTGCAATGTCTTTTAGGACGTCTTTTCCATATTTTTCTACTAGTTCTTGTCCTATTTTATCTACTTGAGGTCCTGCACCTTTAGGTAGTGGTAGGTGGTATTTGTCACATATTTTATCGAATTCTTCTAGAAAGATGTATCTGCTTATTATTGATGAGCATGCTACTGCTAAGTTTTTGTCTTCAGCTTTGGTCATGAATGTTATATTGGTTAGTTTATTTGGTATTTCTGATATGTATTCATAGTATTTTTTTTCTTTTGTGAATTCGTCTATTATTACGTAGTCTAATTCGTCTTTTATTTCATTTTTTAAATTGTATAGGACGTTATTATGCATTATTGCTTTTATTTTGTTCATATTAATATCTTCGCTATGTTTTTCGTTGTATTCTTTGTTAGTTAGTATTAAGCTTTTATATTTTATTTTTTTGATTATTTCTGGTGCAATTTTTCTTATTTTTTCATCTGTTAGTTTTTTAGAGTCTGCTACTTTGATTGATTTTAAATAGTCTATGTCTTTAATGTTTACGTATGATGCAGTTACTACGATTGGTCCAAAGTAATCACCTGTTCCTACTTCATCTGATCCAATAGAGGAGCAGCACATGTATTTTTCTTTATCTTGTTCTTGTTCTTTGTTATTAGTATTTTCTTTTAACTCAGTCCACATGTTTGCATCTATATCTGCACTTAATCCTTGAAACATTACTTTTCCAGAAGTGTACATTGTTACTATTGTATCCATATCTTGTGCTTGGAATATTGCATATGGAGGAGTTTTATCTCTTAGTTTATCTTTATAATATTCAATCATTTTTTCTTTTGTTTGTTCATCTACTTTTATTACAACGTTCATTTGTATCACCAAGTTAATTGTACTAGAAAGTGTTATTTTTGTAAAGAAGTTTTGATTTGTTGATGTATAAATGATATTATATATGTGGTGAGGTATTTATGAGAAAAAGAAAAAAGAAAACTAGTCCTTTTTTAGTGACTACTTTAATATTAATGTGTTTTTTTGGTTATTATTATCAAGATGATATAAAAGAGTTTATTGATGATGATAAGGTTATTTCATATACTTTGGAAGATGTTACTTCTTATAGTGGTAAGGATTATGTTTATCTTAATAATAATGTTCCTAATTTTGATTTGGATGATATTAATAGTAAGTCTTTTCAATTTTATAGTAATTTGGATTCTCTTGGTAGATGTGGTTATGCTTATGCTAATATAGGTAAAGATTTAATGCCTACTGAAAAAAGAGGTAGTATTGGTATGGTTAAGCCTAGTGGATGGCATACTGTTAAGTATGATAATATAGAGGGGAAGTATTTATATAATAGGTGTCATTTGATTGGGTATCAACTTACTGGACAAAATGCAAATGTTAAAAACTTAATTACTTGTACTAGGTATATGAATAGTGTTAGTATGTTAGAGTTTGAAAATAAAGTTGCATCTTATATAAAAGAGACTAATAATCATGTTTTATATAGAGTGACTCCAATATATGATGGTGATAATTTACTTGCAAGTGGTGTTGTTATGGAGGCTTATTCTATTGAGGATTCTGGTAAGGGTATTAAGTTTAATGTTTATTTATATAATGTTCAAGATGGTATTGAAATAGATTATAAAACTGGAGATAGTAAAAAAATTAAGTAGGTGAAGTATGGATACGAGTATTAAAGCTTTTGATTTGTTTTGGGATTTATATAATGGTAATGATGATTTTAAAGAATTGGTTTCTTATGGGTTTGATAATAATTTGATTAGGTTTTTTGGTAATGAAGAGTTTAATAAAATTAATAGTCAAAACTTTATTTCTTATGATGATAGAATGAAAGAGTTTATTGATATGTTTCTTATGGGTTTTAATATTGGTAATTGTGTTGGTGCAAGTAGACAGCTTAGTTATTCTTATAATGATGTTGATATAGTGTCTGGGGTACTTCCTCTTATTAAAGGGAGTAGAAATGCTGAGGAACTCGGAGGACATTGTTGGCTTGAGAATGATAGGTTTATAATTGATACTTCTTTGATGCTTGTTATTGATAAGTCTTTAAAAGATAGATTTGGTTATATTGAGGAGGAAAGGGTTACGAAGACTGCTCTTAAAAGGAATCAGTCTTATCAAAGTAGGAAGGATTTTGTTAATGATGTTAGTTTTAGAAAGAAAAAGAGTTAATTGTTTTTTAACTCTTTTTCTATTATGTTTATTATATCTTTTATTGCAATTTCTAAATTGTTATTTGTTATTATGTAGTCATATCTATCTTTAAATGATATTTCATATTCTGCTTTGTTTATTCTTTCTTCGATTACTTCTTTTTTGTCTGTTTGACGTTCTAATAGTCTTTTTTTAAGTTCTTTAATACTTGGTGGACATATAAATATTAATATTGCTTCATGGTAGTTGTTTTGAATGTTTAGGGCTCCTTCGACGTCTACTTCTAATATGATGTTTATTCCATTATTAAGTTTTTCTATTACTTTGTTTTTTGGAGTTCCGTAGAAGATGTCTTTATATACTTCAGCGTATTCTAAGAAGTTGTTTTCTTTTATGTTTTTTATAAATTCTTCTTTTGATACAAAGTAATAGTCTTTTTCATTTATTTCATTTTCACGTGGAGTTCTAGTGGTCATTGATATTGAGTACCAAAAGTTATTGTATGTACTTATTATTCTTTCTCTAATTGTTGATTTGCCTACTCCGGATGGTCCTGATATTACAAATAGTTTTCCTTTTTGTTGCATTTTATCTCTCCTTTTTGATAATTATAAAACTATTTTAATAAAAAGGAAAGGAATTTTTGTTATATTTCTTAATTATGTGATTGTTGATAAATATTTTGACATAAATATATATTTGTGATATATTATTTATGCAAGAAAAAAACGTTAAATCGTTTTTGCATGGG
>ERZ857629.474-NODE-474-length-55755-cov-26.565242_pt1 | contig 55755 bp, 41 predicted proteins | sample MGYA00519700_ERZ857629 | MGnify/ENA primary metagenome ERZ857629 (study PRJEB31778, sample SAMEA3449351) | human gut metagenome | biome: human gut; feature: human-associated habitat; material: faeces | place: United Kingdom | collected 2010/2012 ... | reverse complement strand
TGCCTACACACATCAAATTCCTAACGGAATTTCATCGCATCTTTTTCGGGACAACTTGTATATCATTTCCTAAAAAAAAGGTGATAATGGGGGTTAAATGGATTAAATAGGTATTTTAATCCTGAAATAGTGTATCACACTGTGTGATAGGTTATTAGGTGGTTGTGAGCAAGTTGGTTTTGGTGGTTTTTGACGGTGAAAAGTAAAAAAAGTGCAAAAAAAAGTAACAGAAATCCTAACACTAAAGGGGTGAAATGTGCGAAATTTGCCAGTGTAATTCAGCAAGCAGTTGTTGATATGCTGCCCCCTTAGTGGAACTTTTGAATTTAAGATAATGAATAGAGCTAATTATTCTTTTGGCGGATCACTTTTTTCCGCCGAAAGAATAATTTTAGAAAAGTATCATCGCCTTTTTTTATTTCACATAGGTGCAACTTTTTTGCAATACACTATATAATATAAAGGTAGCAAGCCACAGACACCTGCTGAATGGTGAAACGCTAAAAAAAACTAACACCCCAACAAAAAATGAAAAAAGAAACAGGATTATTGTTGTATTACAAAAATTATTTATATCTTTGTAAGTAGTTTGTGTTCGGGCTATGCACCGTGCAAGCATTAAACTACAATAACTTTCTAACAGAACAGACTTTATTAGAGAACTTAAATTTATAAATTTCAAAAACTAAATCAATTGATTATGAAAGTAAAATCTTTACTCTTTGCTGCTTTCGCAGCCCTCAGCATGACAGCTTTCGCAGATGGTACTGCTGAAAAAGACGGCGTGGTTATCGACAACTGCACTGCAAAGGTAGGTGAAACTGTTGACCTCGTTCTTCGATTTGAAACTCAAACTCCTTATGCAGCAGCTCAAGCTGACATCACTCTTCCTGATGGTCTCGACGCAGTGAAGATCTACGACGAAGACAATGAAGAAGAAGTATGGTTCGTAATGCTTTCAAACAAGCGTTGGAAAAAGAGCAACCAAATTGCTTCTAACAACCCTGGTAATACAACAAAGCTCCTTCGCTATGTAATCTTCGACCTTGGCAACAAGACTTTCGCTGCTGGTAAAGACGGTATGCTTAAGATGAGAGCTAAAGTTAGCAAGGAAGGTGAACTCAAAGGTACTGTAACTAAGGTACACTGGTCAACTGGTATCGTTGGTGGTGTAGGTGACGGCGACGGTCCTGATTCTGAATTCATCGTAACTGCTACTGCTTCTGGCGTTAACGACATCACTGCTACTGGCGAAGTTAAGGCTCGCAAGGTGATTGAAAACGGTCAAATCTACATCATCGCTGGTGACAAGAAGTACAACGTAATGGGTGCTGAAGTAAAGTAATTCACTTCTAAATTCCAACTACGTCAGAAACAAAAAAACTTCTGACCAAAGATAATCGAGTAGGAGGTAAACACTAATTATAGGTGTTTATCTCCTATTTTCGTGTTTACCGACCTCTCACACCACCGTACATGCGGTTCCGCATACGGCGGTTCCTATTTTGGGTGCCATTCGAGATATGACCCCATCAGCGTTGGATAGCCTGCTTGGTGCAGTTTCTGTGATGAAGCCGCAAGGTGCATTATCGGTGAGCTACTGACTCTCCAATATCCCTTAACATACCCCCATCTTCTTGCATCATATTTGTTGATGCCGCATCGGACAAGGTTCTTCATTCTTGTCTTCGGGAGTTTCCAAGCTTTCCATATACACATGCGTATTCGATGTCTTAACCATTTGTCCGTTTCATGCAAGAGACGCTTCATATTGGCAAGGTGATAATAGCCGACCCACCCTCTTATGTATTCTTTCAGCTTTTGCTTCCTCTTGGCGTACCCCCATCCGTTGCTGCGACTTGTCAGTTCTTTTAGCTTTGACTTCATCTTGGCTTTGGACTTGGGATGCACCGTGAGTTGGCATTTGCCTTTCATCACATAGAAGGAGTAGCCGAGATATTTCACTCCGTGCACATACGACACTACGGTCTTCTCCTTGATGACTTTGAGATATAGAGCGTTTTCTATAAATCGGGTTATAGACTCCTTCACTCGCATTGCAGCCCTTTTGGATTTGCAGAATATCATCGAGTCGTCGGCATAGCGTACAAAGGGAAGCCCTCTGCGTTCGAGTTCTTTATCCAATTCGTTGAGCATGATGTTACTCAACAATGGACTTAGAGGTCCACCCTGGGGAGTTCCTTCCTCGCTCGCTTCAAACAAACCTTTGTTCATTACACCACTTCGGAGATATTTGTGTATAAGACTGACCACTCTGCCGTCTTTAATGGTACGGCTGAGGATTTCTATGAGTTTGCTATGGCTCACGGTATCGAAGAAGCGTTCAAGGTCAAGGTCTACTACATATATGTAGCCTTCGTTGATTATCCTTCGCGCTCCTCGTAGTGCGTCATGGCATCCTCTTCTCGGACGGAAGCCGTAGCTCGTCTTGGAGAATTGGTTCTCATAGATGGGAGTCAATACTTGGTTTATGGCTTGTTGCACCAGACGGTCTACCACTGTAGGTATTCCCAACAGGCGCATCTTGCCATTGTCCTTGGGGATTTCTACCCTTTTCACTGGGTTCGGACGGTAAGAACCGTCCATCAAGGAACGGATGAGTTCATCCTTGTTGGTCAAGAGCCATGGGAGCAGCTGCTCACACGACATCTTGTCGATACCACCACAGCCCTTGTTTCTCATCACTGCCTTGTAGGCTCGGTTGAGATTTGCAGGACTAAGAATTTGCTCGAAAAGGTGTTCCTTGTCGAATGGTACTTCCACGATGTTGTCTTCACACATCCACATAAAGGTCTGCACTCCCCCATACCATTCGGTTTCCGACCTATCTCTTTGGGGGCAGCCATTAACTTGGAATAATGTTTTCTGCATTCTTTCCTTCATGAGGTATGTTTCAATTACTATCGTTTAATTGTTAGGTTCTGCCCTTCATGCAACGTTATCGAGTATTGCACTACTATGGCGTCTGCTGACTTCTCACGGCAAGCTTTACTCCACTTCTTTCGTAAGAAAAACTATTTGAAGTGTCCGTGAGACCTCCTCGGATAAGAGCATTGTCTTTCCATCTTATACCCACTTCATTTACACCGACCGTTCCGAATAGCTATAGGGCTTTGGTTTATTTTGCAACCTTACCCACGGTCACATGCCTTATATGAAGTTTCTGTTCGTTAGGTCAGATGTTTGCCGCCGGCTTCTTTCAGATTCCAACTCACGATGGACACCCTTGCCTTTGGCTATGTAATTCCCGCTATTAGGGCTTACTCGGGACTTCCACCCGTTAGACAATGCTCATGCCGAGCATACAAAATGGAGGTTGCTTATTTAAGCAGCCTCCTTTTTTTGTCCAAATAATTGATAATCAATATAGTATTAAATTGTGGGCGGACGTGAATTATCACATCCCTACCGGGTTTGGTTTTTCGCCGAAGGCGAGCGGTTTTTATCCTTTTGGAGATGCCAACGACCTCGTAAGAGGGCGGCGTTAGGGGTGTGGTGTGGCTGATTCAAGCCCCAGCTTGAAATCAGACATGCCACAGCACTAACGGCAGGTGCGAAGCACTGGCATCGGCAAAAGGCTGTTTTTTATGTTTTTTGTTTCGGTGCCCCCAGTATTTATCCACTGAATCGCTTTTTTTATGTGTTAATTAATTGAAATGACATTTTTTTTGATTATATTTGCACATTAAGATGAATAAAATCACAAAATTATAAATTCAAACATCAACAATTATGAAAAAGACATTTAAGGGTATCCTTTTTGCTTTAATGGCGATTATCTCTATTAATGCATTTGCACAAGAAGAGAAATCCTGCGAACTCTATTTCAAGGATTTCACTATCAAAGCTGGTGAAACTAAGACAATTTACCTTTACTTGCAAAACAACTTCCTTGGACGCGACTTCCAAGTGCAAGTTTTCTTTGCTGAAGGAATCACTCCAGTTGTTTCTGACCCAGAAGATCCAGAATGCACTGAATATTTCGTACCTGTTGGCCGTGCGTTGAAAGCAGGAACCACATTCACCGACTTATACGATGCTGGCGAACGTCGCCTCAGAATGCTGAGCGTAAATATGAAGGCTAAATCTGTTTATACCGCTGGCGATGCCCCTGTTGCAGAGTTGAAGGTGAAGGCTGATGATAACTTCAACGGCAAGGCTATTTGCCAAGTTAAAGATATTCCTGGTTGGACCTGTAAGCTGAACTGCGACATTGTAAACCCAGACGGAACAAAGGGTGTTCTTTCTGTAGAGCAAAAGAACTACAGAAAATTCAACGCTTACCCAGCTGTAACCATTCCTTGGCTTCTCGCTAATGGCGTGGAAGGTGGCGAATATGGTATCGCCGACCCTGTGGCTGTAGTTGCTGAAGCAGGTATTGGTTCATTCGTTCAAGACGCTGCACGCACACCATTGAAGGTGAAGGCTGATGGCAAACTCAACGTGGCTGGCTGCCCTGCAGAATCATTGATGGGTACTTACAACGTGGTTAACGGCAACCCATGCCTCACCACTTCCGACAACATGGCTGCTCCTGAAGAAGACCTCACCGTGACCGCTGCTGTGAAGAAAACCACTCTCGACAACGTGCTCTTCAACCCAGAAGCTAACGAAGTAGTGGAATTTGCTGGTTACATGCGCACAAGCGACAACACCGTTTGCGCATACAAAGGCCCAGGCGACCAAGGTCAATGCATCACTGTTGACTGGTCGGCACTTCCTGCAGGCACTGATATCCCAACCGACGGCTCAATGTTCATTGTGAATGGTCCTGTACAACAAAAAATGATTTGGGCTGACGCTGAAAAGACCCCTGGCATGACTGGCAAGGAAGGTCCTGGCGCTTGGAAGAACTACATTCTCTATCCAGTTGCTGTAAATACTAATCTTCCAACTGGTGTGACCGATGTATATGCTAAGACTGTGGCTGGCGTGAAGTATGTGAACGTGGCTGGTATGGAAAGCAACACTCCATTCGACGGCGTGAACATCATGGTGACCACTTACACCGATGGCACTCACTCAGCAGTGAAGGTTATTAAGTAAGCATACCCTTTACATTAAAATAAAGAAAGCCGTAGCCCGTAATCAAAGATCACGGCTACGGCTTTTTAAATTAAAACAAAACTAATCACCAATCCCCCCCGAAAAGGGAAAAAGGAATAATTCACCAATCATACTGTAGGGACGTGATAATTCACGTCCGCATATAGGTTGAGGGTGCACATTGGTTATTTCCAATTTGATGCGCGGACGCGAATTATCGCGTCCCTACCGAAAAACTAAATTTTATCGGTGTTAATGGATTTTAATTGGGTTTAATCGGTGTTTTTTGTACCCACAAAACGTATCATCCTTTATTCCCCCTTTGGGAAAAACAAAATTTCAATTTTATGATGCTATCTGAAGAGAAAGAAAAATGGCTTGAAGTGCGTCGCAAAACCATTACCGACTATTTCGATGTTCCACAATCGGAACAAGGCAAAATCGACGCTGTGTTTAATGATATGGCTGAAATCGCCAATCGATGTGCCAACCAAGGCGAATTTGAACAGGAATTGCTCAAATCGCCAGTCAACACCGCCTACAACAATCTGTTTGCCGGCATTGCCAAATATGCGAAGATGCCGGGCGGATCGCCCACAAGCACCATGGCACAGGGTGTGGTGACGGGCACAATTTCGGGCGTGGTGAAGCAGAAGGCTCGCAGTGGTTTGATTGGCTGGCTTGTGAATTTGCTCCCATCGTGGATAACTGATTGGTGGGTGTATCGCGAGCACAACATTCCAGGCGTAAACCAAGTGAAGGGCGCGATGAACACCTACGACCAGTTTGCCGGCCGTGCAAAGCGCAGCCACCAAGCCGCCCAAGACCAAGCGCAACTCCGCAAAGAAATCGACGAACAAAATCGCCAAATGCAGGAGCAACAAGCAGCCTACGAACGCCTGGTAAAAGAGCAGCAAGAAGCCGCCCAAAAAGAAATGGATAAATACAAATAATTTCTTAAGAAATTAGAGGTTTAGGAGTTAAGAAGTCAAGAAGTTAGGGAAGTTAAGACGATACTTTCTTAGCTGGTAATTTGCTGAAAACAAAAACACCGATTAAATCCATTAAAATCCATTATCACCTATTTTTTATTATTTATTTTTAAATAGGTGTAAATCGGGTTTTAATGGATTAAATAGGTGTTTCTTCCCTGCAAATCACAAGCAAAAAAAGTATCGTCTTAACTTCTTTAACTTCTTAACTCCTTAACTTCTAATTTCTAATTTCTTATTTCTTGCACGATAGTGTGAGGATGTGGGTGGCGGTGAGGAGGGTTTGGAGGGCGAAGTCTTCGGATTTGAAGGTGCCGATGTGGCTGATTTGTCTGCCGATGTGTGGTGTGGCAAAGGGGTGGATGATAATCTCGTTGCGGTAACTTTTCACACGGCTACGGTCGCCTATGGTCTTGAAAATCGCTTCTTTAGCCGTCCACGCTATCATGTGAGCCAACTCATCGTCGGCTTTCAGCCATTGCTGCTCGGCGTCGTTAAGAAAACCGTCGCGCACGTTCAGCACACGGCGCTGGTATTGCTCCACATCTATGCCCATGCAGTGATGGTGGTTGAGCGCAATCGCCAAATACCCCTTTGTGTGGGCTATGGAAATGTGAGAGTCGGAGTTCTCGATATATGGCATTCGGTCGGCATTGTGCATGATGGGCGTGTCGATGCCGAAAATCTTCTTCATCAGCAGTCGTTCGCCCAGCATTTCCTTTCGGCGGCTCTCGGCTTTGGCATCGCAGAGGGCACTCAATCCCTCTATTTCGCACATTTCGGCAAGTTGGCCCGACGATTCTATCAGTAGCCATTGGTGCAGCACTGTGCCGTCGGCAAACGATATGGTGCCAGCGTAAGCCATTATTCCTCAGCGTTTGATTCTTCTACGGGAGTGACATACACACGCACCTTGGCGATTCGGTATTTCTTCACTTTCAGCACCGTGAATTTGCATCTTCCGCAGTCGATTTCTTCCTTTTCCTGCAAGAAATCGCCCTTGATGCTCAACAGCAGTCCGGCAATGGTTTCCACCTCTTCGTTATGGTCGCCAAACTCGCTTTCTTCCGTGCCGGTGGCTTCGTAGAAGTCGTCGAGCGGTGTTTTTGCATCGAAAATATAGGTGTTCTCCGATTCTTTGGAGTAGTATTTCTCTTCGGTGTCGTATTCGTCGTCGATGTCGCCCACAATTTCCTCCAGCACGTCCTCCATGGTGGCAATGCCCTGCACGCAGCCAAACTCATCGACCACGATAGCCATGTGAAGTTTCTTTTTGCGGAAGTCTTCGAGCAAGTCGTCGATCATGCGCGACTCAGGCACGAAATACACCGGGCGCATCAGTTTCTGCCACTTGAAATTGCTGTCGGTTTTGCCAATGTAGGGCAAGAGGTCTTTAGCGTAGAGCATACCCTTCACGTTGTCGGGGTTTTCCTCATACACCGGCATTCGTGAATAGCCGTTTTCCACCACGGTTTTCACCACCTCGTCGAAGTCGCTCTCGATATCAATGTCCACAATATCCACGCGTGGGCGCATGATTTCGCTCACCGTCTTGTTGCCAAAGGTGAGAATGCCTTTCAGCATCTCCTTTTCGTCGCTGCTCTTCACATCGCTGGCGTCGAGAGCGCGCGAGAGGTCTTCCACCGAAATATCGTCGGCGTGTACAGGCACGGCTTTACGAACGATAAAGGTGCTTTTCACCATCAACTTAGCCACAGGGCTGAAAATCTTCACCATCACGCCCAAGGCACTATGCATGTGTAGGGCAAATTTCACATTATTGTTGCTGGCGTAGAGTTTTGGAATCACTTCGCCAAAAAGAAGAATCAGGAAGGTGAGAATCACCGTTTGCACGAGGAAACTGGCAAGTTCGCTATTGAACTTGAACATCTTTTCCATCGCAAAGTTGAGCACAATCACGATAAGCACATTCACTATATTGTTGCCAATCAGGATAGTGGCAAGAAGTTTTTCGGGCTTCGCAAGCAGTTCTTTGATGTGATTTCGTGCGCTATCGCTCTCAATTTCTTCGATTTCGTCCTTCGTGAGTGAGAAAAAGGCGATTTCAGAACTGGAAAAGAAAGCGGAAAACAAGAGTGCCGACAGCGCTACGAGGAGCGCCACGCATACACCAATTGTTGGTGCGGTGAATGTTACGGCAGGAGGTGTGACATTGCTGATGTCACAAAGTGTTGAAAATAAAGGCGAAAGAGGATCTGCGTCCAAAATGAATAAAATTTAGTAAAACAAATCACGGGCGAACACCGAGCCTCGGCTCCGACATTCAGCCACAAGAAAGTCACCCCATTGTGAACTTCAATGCAAATATACAAAAACTTTACCTATTACTCAAAATATAGCACTATTAAAGAAAAATTAGAAGTTAAGAAGTTAAGAAGTTAAAGAAGTTAAGACGATACTTTCGCCTCTGGTAATGTGATGGAATTAAAACGATTCAGTGGATAAATGCTGGGGGCACAGAAACAAAAAACATAAAAAAACAGCCTTTTAGCGATGCCAGTGCTTCGCACCTGTCGTTAGTGCTGTGGCATGTCTGATTTCAAGCCGAGGCTTGAATCAGCCACACCACACCCCTAACGCCGCCCTCTTACGAGGTCGGTGGCATCGCCAAAAGGACAAAAACCGCTCGCCTTCGGCGAAAAACCAATCTTCAGAAATTTGAATTTGCGTTAAATCAGATAAAAAGGCCCCAAATGCGTTTAATATGGTAGTGTAGCGATAATTCTCGTTCGCGTCAAACGGTTAATTTTCAATATAATATCATAATTGTGAGCGGACGTGAAGTGTCACGTCCCTACCATAATATTATTTTAATCAGGGGTTTTTCGCCGTGAAACGGCGAGCGGTTTTTATCCTTGGTGCAAAGTGGATAGCCCTCGTGAGAGGGTGGCGGAGGGATTGTGTGGTTGGCGGCATGGAAACTCGTTTCCAATGACGCAAAGCGCACAGTCGCACCGCCAAATGCGAAGCATTCCACTTTGCTCCAAGGCTGTTTTTTAGGTTTTTGTTTTTGATTCCATTTACGATTCGGCAACAATGCACAATCTATCCCCCAGTAATTTTCCACTGAACCATTAAAACACCGATTTAATCCATTAAAATCCATTATCACCTATTTTTATCATTTATTTTAAATTGGTGTAAATAGGGTTAAATGGATTAAATCGGTGTTTTGTTTCTTTATGGTGGGCTGGTTTGGTTTGCTGGGGCAAGGTTATTTTACAGGCTCTACGGTGTAGCCTTGGTGGCGGAGGAGGGAGATTAGGCCTTTATCCATGCCGAGGTGGGCCGCACCTACTGCCACGAGGATGCTGCCTTTTTGGGCTGCTTCGATAAGCGTGGGGAGCCATTTTGCGTTGCGGTCGTAGCAGATTCGCTCCATGTCCTCTGGAGTGGTGGCGGAAGGGTCGGTGGCGGCAAGCATCAATTTATCGAAGTCCTGTGTGGCGTAGGCGTTGTGCATATCATCGAAATTGTGCTCCACCTCATCGATGTTTTTGCACATTTCGAGCAAGTCGGCAGCCTGTTTGGGCAAGGGGTCGCCCAAGAGCAACTGTAGTTGGAAATCTACAGTTTCGAGGCTGTGGGCTGGTTTTCCAAGTGCCTTCACACGGCGTTCCACCTCGCCATCGAGCAGGTTGTTCATCTCAAAATCGGGCAGACGCCGCACCGCCATCAGTTGCGCGAGTTGCGTGCTCAAAGCAGCGGGGCGCATCGTTTTCAGTTTATCTAAATTGATGCCGAAAGTGCCCAAATAGCGTTGCACCACGGTATCCACAATCTGATAGGCATCCTTTGAGAGCAGCGCGTCGATGGTGCTGTCGGGGGGCGCAATCATCATTTTCGACATTTTCATCACGGTGGCAGGTGCGGTCATTTGCGAGTTTTCCACTTCCACCCACACGGCATCCACATTTTTAATGGCATCGTTCAGTCCCGGTACACTGTCAACAAACGCGCTGGGCATCAGGTGGTAGGTGCCAAACAGATAACTCGGTTTTTCAAGCGTGCCACCGCTCACCTTCCACAGCAGTTGCGCTTGGCAAGTGAGGGCAAACAAAAGCGTGATAAGGAATGTGATTCTTTTCATTTTGCTATTAATTTTTATGTAATATCTGCAAATATAGCAAATTTCACCAATAATAATGATTATTTTGGCAGAAAATTACCAATAATTGGTGATTGCCCGCCGAGCGTAATGGCAGTAACTTTGCAATGTAAAAAATAAATAACACGACATTCCAACCACAGAAAGTGAATTAGTTATAATAATAAACGTAGTAAACAACAAACAAAGCCGCTCAGCAACGATGTGAATCGCATACTGAGCGGCTGATTTTTCGCTTATATCACAAAATTGGGGGTTACTTAATGTCAATCATTTTCACTTCCTTCTTTTGCTCTTCGGCATTCTTCTTAGGAAGAACCACGGTAAGAACACCGTTTTCAACAGAAGCACTGATCTTTTCGTGGTCAACATCATCTGGCAAAATCATCTTTTGCTGGAAGTTGGAGTAACTGAACTCACGACGCAAATACACGCCTTTTTTCGACTTATTTTCCTTGTCGTCGGTGGCGGATTCTTCTTTCTTGGTCAATTCCACAACAAGATTTTGTTCTTCATCGAGGCTGACCTTGAAATCGTCCTTCGTCATACCTGGAGCAGCGTATTGAACGTCGTACTCGTTATCTTTTTCAACCACATTGATTGCTGGAGATGTGGTGTTTGTTTTTGTTAAAAACTCGTTATCAAAGAGGTCATTGAAAACCTCTGGCAACCAATACTGATTTCTTTGTGTAGTCATCATAATTCGTATTCTTTAAAGTTAATGTTTTAATTTTAAATTCGCTATTAGACTATGCAACCTCTGTGCCAATTTTGCAAATTCCCCCTTGCGCCTCACATGCAAATGCCAAATAGGAAATTTTTCTGCCTATTTTTCAGTTAATCACTTGATACTAAATGGTATAGCGACAATTTTGCAGACTTTTTGCTATCATTTCGATGATGGAAATATGGGGCGTTTATTGAGCAGTTAGCGAAAAAATGTATATCTTTGTAATTATGAAAAGGAGAAGAATTGGCATATATATAATGATGCTGCTCTGTGCGGCAGTCGGGGCTATGGCCCAAAGCAATCGGACAAGGGTGAAACTCTTGATGCCGCTGGTTTTCGACAAACAAAAAGTGGTGAACGACACGCTGAAGTCGCCATCTATCCAGCCTGAAAAAAAGTCGGCTCCCGACTTGGATTACGACCGCTTTTGGCTCGATGATGTGCTGTCTGACCGTGAGCGCGTTGACCACGAACGCTATCGCACCATTCTGAAAGCGCCTGAAGTGGTGCCTTACAACTCACAAAACATGCGTGAGGCTCCGAAGGAATATGTGGTGAAGGCGAATCCCTCAAAAAACTATCTCGAAATCGAAACGCCTAAAGTCGAGGAAGAAACTATGGAAATGCCCACTTTTATCGACCGCCGTCCCGAAAAGCGACACAACTGGCTGCACACATTCGGCACCAGCACCCATTTCACACAGGCTTTTATCAGCGACAACTGGTATCAAGGCGGTGAAAACAATGTGAATGTGCTGGGCGATTTTCAATGGAATTTCAACCTCAACCAAAAGTTGCACACGAAATATCTGTTCGACAACACCTTGCGCTACAAGGTGGGCGTGATGTCGTCGCAAAGCGATACGCTCCGTAAATATGCCATCAACGAAGACATTCTTCAATTCAACAGCATGTTTGGTTACAAGGCGATTAAAAATTGGTATTACTCTACATCGCTCCAGTTTAAAACGCAGATGTTCAACACCTACAAGGCGAACACCAACACCATGAAGGCAAGTCTGCTCTCGCCAGCCGAATTAAACATCGGTGTGGGTATGACCTACAACTATAAGGATCAGGAGGGTATCAAGACATTCTCGCTGTCGTTAGCGCCCCTTTCCTACAACATGAAGTATTGCCGCGACATCGACAATCTTGATCCAGTGTCGTTTGGTATCGACGCTGGGCACCACTTTGCGCACAGTTTCGGTAGCAAGATGGAGGCCCGCCTGAATTGGAGCATCAGTCCCAACATTTCGTGGTCGTCGCGATTCTATGTGTATTCCAACTACGAATATGTGCAGGGCGACTGGGAAAACACCGTGGATTTCTCCATCACTCGCCACCTCTCAACCCGCATTTTCGTGCATCTGCGCTACGACAAGTCGCGCCCCTACAACGACACTTGGAAATACTGGCAACTGAAAGAAATTCTCAGTTTCGGCCTTACTTATCGTTTCTCCACCGCCAACTAACCAATGCGTCGAAAACTGCTTCTCATACTGCTGATTTCGATAGGGCTAACTGCACAGTGGGCTTTCGCTGGTGTGCCGCAAAGCACCGTGGTGCTGCCCGGCATCGACGAAGCCACCATGAAGGCGAAATTCGCCGAAACCGACATGCAGCAAATGGAGGGCATCTGGGAATATCCCAACGAGGAGATGAAACTCGCCATCGAGCGCTATAAAGGCGAAAAAAACATTGCTTACCGCATCGTGCTACTCGCCAGCGCCGACTTGGAGTTGATTCCTGGCACGGTGGTGGGATATATCGCCCGCAGTGCTGTGGCGAATAAATTCCAACTGTGGATCTACACCGAGCGAAGCAAAGTGGGGCTGAAAAGTCCGCTTGAGTGTGTGGCTACGCTTTCTGCCGACGGCACTTCGCTCACGTTCGACCCTCCGCACTACAAGGTGAAAGTGAGGCTGAATTTGGCGCGCTTTTTCTCAAAAATATTCCGTGGTGTGAGCGTTACACCCGAAAAGGTGGAAGAAAAATTGCCTGTGGGCTTCCGCAAGGTGTTTCCTGCGAATGGCAACGGTGAGAAATTCAATGAAATTCGCTATCTATGAAACGGTTTGCAGTGATATTGATATGCGTTTTGGCTTGGTGTGGCACATTTGGGCGCACCAAAACCTCTGTGCACAAATTGAGCAGCACACGCATGGAACTGGAGTGCATCACCACCGATGCCGACAGCGTGCCTAAAGGCGTGAATCCTAACGCCATTTCCATTAAAGGCTACACCAAGAAGGCGAGCGACAGCAAGGAGGCGTTTTTCGTGACCAACCGCACCGACCGAACCATCTCGCAAATCAAACTCCGCCTGCGCTACAGCACCCTGACAGGCGAACAACTCCACGAGCGTGTGGCTACGGTGAACGTGACACTTCGAGCCGGCGAAACTCGCTTGGTGACCATCAAATCGTGGGACATTCAACGCCAATTCTACTACTACGCCGGCGCAAAACCTCGAAAAAAAGCATCGCCCTACATAGTGGCATACCGCCTCATCGGCTACAGCCTCCCCATCGGAGAATAAGAAAGGCAGAAATTAGAAATTAGAAATTAGATATTAGATATTAGAGATTTCGAATCTTCGAATTTTCGAATTTTCGATTACATCAAATAAAGAAATCAAAACACCGATTTAATCCATTCAATCTCATTTACACCTTATTAAAAATAGGTGATAATGGATTTTTAATTGGATTAAATCGGTGTTTTGATTCTTTTTTATTGGAGTACTCGGAGCGCTCAGAGCACTCTGAGGTTCTAACCTCTAACTTCTAATATCTAATATCTAATATCTAATATCTAATATCTCTCACTCTATTTATCGATACTACCGCCGTAGTAGCATTTCACTTCGCCCACAGGCAACTGGCCTACGAGCAGCAGTGGAATGCGCGCCGGACCAGTGGAGAGATAGGCGTCGATATCGTCGCTCGACTTCTTGTTGCCGTCTTGCGTGAAAGTGAACGTGATGTGGTACGCCGAGTGGCTGCTTTTGTTGCGCAGTTTCACCATCTGCGTGCCTTTATACCTGATAGTGAGCGTTTCCTTCGATTTACCAGAGAACACCACGGTTTTGTAACTCTTGTTTTTCTGCAAGGCACCGAAATCGAGGTTACGCAGCATGTAAAACACGCTCATCATATCGTAAGCCACGCCACGCGAAGCGAGCGACACCCTCTCGGTGCGGTTGGTGCGGTAGCGCACACATTTGCCGTAGGTGGTGTTGTTGGCATACGAGAAGTTCACCACGTCTTTTGCGTAATAACTCTTTTCGTGGGTGAGTTTCATATATTTTGTGGGCGTGAAATTGCTGTTCATCCAGCACTTCAGCGTGTCGCGCACGGGGTAAATCTTGTCAGCCCACGAGCGAGTTCTGCCCACCAGTTCCGAATAATATCCGCCATTGTTGGTGCGCTTGATGGTGAGGCGTGCATTGGCAGCGTGTTTCCAAATCAATCCCCAGTGATACACGATTTCGTAGTTCAGCGTCTCAGAAGTGTAGGTGCGTGCTGCGGCTGGTTGTGCCGTAAACACGTTGAGCATCACGGCACTCGCGATGCCTATTACTGCGTATTTTAAGAAATTAACAGTTCTCTTCATTGTCTTTATTTTTTCTGAATAGACTATCTTCACGCCATTTGGTTTAACCTGTAAAAGAAGAAGCTCTGAAAAAATCAGAGCTTCCTATGGTGCTTTATCCCAAATCGGTCATTTGGTTTATTTCTCAGGCTCCACTTCCTTCAGGTGGTCGCAACTTGGAATGCCAAACTGGTTGTAGTAGTCTTGGGTGTAGCCTGGGAAGTCGGGCTGCGCTGGCATACCGTATTCGTTGCGGAGGAATTTTCCGTCCTTTTCTTTCTTGCGGTTGCCGTCGAGATATTTCACAAACAGGTATTTTGCCAAATCCTGATAGCGTGCGGTGGCGTTTTGAGCGGTGTTCACACTGTAGTTGGTGAGATACTGGATAGCCTCGTCGCGGTTCGTTTTCAGCAATTCCACAGCGCGGCTTTCGATAGCAGGCTGGTCGTTGGCGCACTTTTCCTCAATCTCGCTTTGCACTTTGCGAATGTCGGGAATCATTTGAGAATAGCGGTGATAGGCTTGGTTTGCCACCAGATTGTTCACCCAGAAGGCGGCATCGAAATCGAAGTTGTAGAGGTCGCCCTTGCCTTGACGATAACTCTCTGGCACTTCGGTGATGCTGCAATACATTGGCACGAACACGGCTGTGTTGGCATCATCTACACCAAACCAAAGGCAGCCGCCCACAGGGTCGGGCAGATTGGCACGCATTTGCGACACAAACACCCAACCGGTCTGCTGTGTGGCGATGGCGCGCTCATGGCTGTATTTCACGCCATTCACGGTAAAGTCCATTGGGCGATAGCGGTAAGGCACGTCGAAGTAATTCTTTGCGCCTGGGTCTTTTGTCATGTCGAAAGGAGTGCCTTCGAAGTGGTCGCGCATCATGTTTTGCACGTCGCGGCAACTCAACTTGCGGTCGGGCTTCACATACAGTGGCATCACCTCAGCGCCCTTCTTACCGTTGATGAAAGGGAGATATGCGTCCATGCCGCTCTTGAAGCGGTTGAAGTAACTCCATGCGCGGGCATCGCAGCCACGGAGTGTGCCGAAATCGGCAGGAGAATATGCTCTTGAAAATTCAAAATCCTCATCTTTGCCGCTGAAGTAGCCCATCTTGCGGGCGAAAGAAATCACGTCTTTGCTATACATGCAGTTTTGCTTGTCTTTCAGCGGAATGCGATAGATGCGGCTTTGGTTGGCGTGTGCGCTGATGCAGTCGTCGGGAATGCGGATAGCCACCCACACAGCACCTTTTTCCTTGCCGCCCTTGCCAATCATCTCCATCACCCACAGTTCGTTAGGATCGCCGATGGAGAACGATTCGCCCTCGCTGCAATAGCCGTATTTTGCCACCAAATCGGTCATCACCTTGATGGCTTCGCGCGCGGTGCGAGAGCGTTGAAGTGCAAGATATATCAGACTGCCGTAGTCGATAATCGCATCTTTTGTGGTATCAGCCAACTCATGGCGACCACCGAAAGTGCTCTCTGCCACAGTCACTTGGTGCTCGTTGATATTGCCCACCACAGCGTAGGTGTGAGCCACTTCAGGAATGTAGCCCAGGTGCTTGCCGGTGTCCCACTCACGGATTTCACGCATATCGCCCGGCTTGTGGTCGGCGGCAGGGAGATACTGCAAGTCGCCGTAAAGGGTGTGCGAGTCGGCCGCATAAGAAATGAGAACACTACCGTCGATTGTGGCGCTTTTGCCAGCCAAAAGGTTGGTGCAAGCCATAGCGTCGGTGCCCATCATAGCGATGGAGGCAGCGGCTACTGAATAGATGAAACTTTTAACTTTCATGTAAAGAAATATTTATAAAATAGTTAGTTATGTCCAAAAAACTTGAGAGCAAGATTGAATACTCAAATTTCTCAAAATTAATAAAATTATCTGACTCCATAAAATCCTTCCCCACTCATTTTGCGCCCATCATGCTACAATCCAAGGTGAAGTTAAGATAATTCACGTCCGCCCATAATCAATATAAGACATTGAATATTAATCATTTGATACAGACTCAAATTATCACATTTCACCATGCATAATGCATTCGGACCTCTTTTTATTTGCGTTTTCGGATAATCTGATTTCTGAAGATTGGTTTTTCGCCGAAGGCGAGCGGTTTTTATCCTTTTGGCGATGCCACCGACCTCGTAAGAGGGCGGCGTTGGTGATGTGGTGTGGCTGATTCAAGCTTCGGCTTGAAATCAGACATGCCACAGTACTAACGACAGGTGCGAAGCACTGGCATCGCAAAAAGGCTGTTTTTTTATGTTTTTGTCTCAGTCCCCCAGTATTTTTCCACTGAACAGTTGATTGGTTGCCGTTTTGGGCGGACGTGGATTATCGCATTCCCGCATGGGTTGCGAAAATATTTGTGTCTTTTTGATTATTCTATTGGATAGGGGTAGGTGATGCCGTGGAGAAATAGGGCGTGGCCGGGCATCGACTGTCCAGCCGAGCAGCGGTCTTTACGCTCGATGATTTGGCAAAATTCGTCAACAGTGATGCGGTGTCGGCCCACTTCCACCAGTGTGCCCACTATGGCGCGCACCATATTGCGGAGAAAGCGGTCGGCAGTGACGGTAAACACCCACTGCGCGCCCTCCTGCTCCCATCGTGCGTGAGTGACCTTGCAATTATTGGTTTTCACATCGGTGTGGAGTTTGCTGAACGAGGAGAAGTCGGTGAACGCCAACATTCGCTCTGCCGCCTCGTTCATCAACTGAAAATCGAGCTGATAGTGGCAGTTCCAACTGAATCGCTCTAAAAACGGATTTTTCTGCATGTGCAGATAGTATTTGTAGGTGCGACTGGTGGCATCGAATCGGGCGTGGGCATCGTCGTGAACGGGGAAAATGGTGTAAACGGCAATGTCGTGACCCACGATGGCATTGAGTTGGCGCACCAGCCTCTTCGTGTCGGCAATGCCATTCGGCACATCAAAATGCGCTATCATGGTGCTGGCATTCACGCCAGTGTCTGTTCTGCCTGCACCAGTCACGCCAATTTGCTCACGAAGCACGGTGGAAAGCGCCTTTTCAAGCGTTTCTTGCACCGACACATCGTGGGGCTGAATTTGCCAACCGTGAAACGATGCTCCATTATATGCCAATCGCATGAAGTATCGCATCGGGCATCAATCTTTTTCGAGGTAGGTGTAGCCGTAAAGTCCAGCACGGTAGTTGCGAACGAACTCGTTGCCTTCATCGCTCGAAATCTTGCCGGTGCGCACCGATTCCGACACCCATGCCTCTACGTTGCGCACAAGTTCCTTTGGTGTGAACTGCACATAGTCGAGCACCTCAGCCACGGTTTCGCCGTCAATCACCTGATTGATTTCGTAGCGGTCTTTATACACATCGATGTGCACAGCGTTGGTGTCGCCAAACAGGTTGTGCATATCGCCCAAAATTTCCTGATACGCGCCCACAAGGAACACGCCCAAATAGTAGTGCTCGCCCTTGCGCAATGGGTGCACAGGCAAAGCGTGGGTAATGCCCTGAGCCGATGTGAAATTGGCAATCTTGCCGTCGCTGTCGCAAGTGATGTCTTGCAAAGTGGCACTTCGGGTGGGGCGCTCATTGAGCCGCGAAAGCGGAATCACGGGGAACACCTGGTCGATGGCCCAACTGTCGGGCAACGACTGGAAGAGCGAGAAGTTGCAGAAATACTTTTCGGGCAGCATCTTCGTCACGCTGCGCAGCTCGTCGGGTGCGTGCTTCATATCTTCGGCAATCATACTCACCTCGCGAGCGATTGACCAGAACAGTTTTTCGCACATGGCGCGTGTGCGCAGGTCAATCAAGCCGAGGCTGAAGCGGTCGAGAGCCTCATCGCGAATTTGGAGGGCATCGTGCCAGTCTTCCAGCAGTCGCGACTTGTTCATTTTATCGTAAATCTCGTAAAGGTCCTTCACGAGTTCGTTGTCGTCGTCGTTGAGTGTGTCGGTTTCATCGTCCCACGATGGCAGACCTGCCGTTTCGAGCACTTCCATCACCAGCACCGAGTGGTGAGCCGAAAGCGATCGGCCCGATTCGCTGATAATGTTAGGGTGCTTGATGCCATGCTTGTCGCACACATCCACGAAAGTGTAAACGGCATCGTTGGCATACTCCTGAATAGAATAGTTCATCGAGTGGCCAGAAATGCTGTTGCGCGAACCGTCATAATCCACGCCCAAACCGCCGCCAATATCCACAAAATCGAGGTCAAATCCCATGGCAGTGAGCTGCACATAGAATTGCGAAGCCTCGCGCAGCGCATTCTTGATGCGGCGAATCTTCGTGATTTGGCTACCGATATGGAAGTGAATCAACTTCAGGCAGTCGGTCATCTTATGGTCCTTTAAGAAGTCGAGGGCTTCGAAAAGTTCGCTGGTGTTCAATCCAAATTTGCTACGGTCGCCACCGCTTTCCTCCCATTTGCCGCTACCCGACGATGAGAGTTTGATGCGAATGCCGATGTTGGGGCGAATACCCATCTGTTCAGCCACTCTGGCAATAAGGTGCAGTTCATTCAACTTCTCCACCACCAGGAAAATCTTGCGGCCCATCTTCTGCGCAAGCAGCGCAAGAGCGATGTAGCCCTCATCCTTATAGCCATTGCAGATGATGAGCGAATTTTCACCGATGTCGGCCATATTGATGGCGAGAACGGCGTGCAACTCAGGTTTTGAACCAGCCTCAAGACCGATGCGGAACTTCTTGCCGTGGCTGGTGATTTCCTCCACCACCGGGCGCATCTGATTCACCTTGATAGGGTAAATCACAAAGTTCTCGGCTTTGTATTCATATTCTTTTGCGGCTTTTTTGAAGCATGAAGAAATTTTCTCGATGCGATTATCGAGAATATCGGGGAAGCGGAGCAGGACCGGCGCGGTAATATTGCGAGTACGCAATTCGTCCATCACATCCACCAAATCCACCCCAACGCAACTCTGCTTAGGAGTGACGGTGATATGCCCCTGTTCGTTGATAGAGAAATATTTAAGGCCCCAGCCATTGATATTGTACAGTTCGGCGCTATCCTCAATACGCCATTTATTAATGCTCGTCGTAGTCGTAGAATTTTAGTGGGTTAAACAATAATTGCATATTTGCGCATACAAAGGTACTAATTTTTTCCCAATTCCCCCCAATCTCCCCACCCTCCATCACAAAAAACCCACACTGATTCAAAAAAACTTAGAGTGCGAGTTGTGAAATTCTTGGTTTTCCTTTGTCAGTTACAGACTGTTCCTACAACTTGACGGTTTTGTCCACCACAACACTATATGTGCGGTTCTTGTTACCACCTTCAGGTAAAACCATTTTGATAGCAATAAGTGCTTGGAGATATTCTCTTGTTCTTGACACGCTTTTACCAATATAATTGGAAATTGAGCCAGCCTTAGCATGATTATATCTACGAATGTAACATACAATATCCACAAGTTTATCAACGACATCTGTTGTTATTGACAACTTGTCGTTGATATTAGGGGATTTTGACAACCTGTCGTTGATAAGTTGTTTTAAAGCGGTTCTATCGTTGACATCTTCAGTATGTTGAATCCGATTTAAACTTTTATCAACGACGTCGTTGGAAAACTGTTCGTAATCATCGTACAACTGCAACATTGCATCAACATCTTGTTCATGACCATTATAAGGAAGCGTGAGAATAGTCCTGTCCACCTCTCCATCTTTCTCATCGATTGAGGCCTCTGTGTGATAAACATGGTTCCATACATACATAATACCATTCAGTCCACTCCCTGCTCGTTCTCCAAATCGGATAAGGGAGAAAAACTTAAGTATTGTGCTATTGCGTGGGTCAGAAGTACAACCTCCTATGGCCTCGCTTTTAGATATACGCAAACGACCAGGGTTAGCAAAGGTGAAACCTTCTTTGTTTTTAGAGATGACAACGCCTTGCCTCCCCCAATAATCTGCATTAGATAATGTGTTAACAACCGCCTCACGTAGGAGTTTGTGCATAGGTGTGTCATCAACTCTTTGCATTCCCTTCAATACAAAAGGTATCTTCAAATCAGCTTGTAATTTGGGCAAAACCTTAAAAGTGAAATCAAACAGATTCCCACTCCAGTCACCAGATGAAGATGTGATGCGGTCTTTCCAACGGGTTACACCAACCATCACACGGTCTTCCTGGTAATCAAGGAAGTAACGGGGAAAGTGTCTTGTGATTTCGTATTCGTACCCAAACATGAGCAATCCTGCCTCGGTTGGATGATATTTTCCATCATCGGCCATCGCAATAGCGTTGAGGTGACGAAGAAACATTTCATTTTCAATCTTATTCCACTGGTGGTTTGGGTTGGTGCTTTTGAAAACATTCCGATAGCCATTGATTGTGTCGTCGCAGAACACACTCATATCCATATCTTTAATGGGCGTGGCATCAAGGGCAGAAAAAGATGCGTCACGAAGAATGCTTCCAACTTCTTCAACAGAACAAAGATGGTCGCCCTCATTCCATCGGCGAAATGTTCCGTTGCGAGGGTCCTGACCTTTATAAACTGGGCGTATGGTCCGCTCTGCTCTTGGCACTTCTACTACAAGGATATTTTTACCTTCAATTTGAACTACATAGACCATACTGTTGGTAACAATATTATGACTGACCTTTTGACGATTGTTGACCATGTTCCAAAAGTCGTTTTTCATTTTCTCGGCATCAGTTAAGCCGTCTGTCACATATAGTGAGTGATCCGGTTTTTCTTCAACACCTAAGAGAATAACACCACCATCAGTATTGGCAAAAGCAGAGTATGATTCCCAAAATGAATCAGGAAAACCACCTCTTGCACTCTTAGCCTCAAGATGAAGACCTTCTTTTTTACCGAGAATGTTTGAAATGTCTATCATATTTACAATATCCGTTGATTTGATATTTTGGCCAACTTAAGCCCTTTAAGCGCAAAGATACAGAAAATAAGCGAACGGCAGAAAAACAGTGCTCAAATATTTGGGCAAAAAAGAATACTAAAACTTCAAAATACTGCTTCCCCCTAAACATTCTTTAGTGTGTGAAGAAATCCACAAAAAAAATCGTGTAAAATTTGTGCTAATTTGTGGCTGAAAATCACACACAAATTAGTGTGGAAAAAGCCAACCACGAATTTCACAAATCACACGAATAAAAATATCCTATGTCAAATCTTGTGTTCCCCCTCTCTTAGAAGTTAGAGCCACCGGTTGCCCCAATAAAAAACACCCATTAAACCCAATTATAATCCTATTAACACCCTAGACATAAAAAATCGGTGCAAATAGGATTTTAATGGATTAAATGGATTAAATAGGTGTGAAAAATCCACAAAGAAATTCGTGAAAATTTGTGCTAATTCGTGGCTAAAAATCACACACAAATTAGTGTGGGTAAAGCCAGCCACGAATTAACACAATTTTTTTCACAAATTGTTTTTTTGATGAGTGTGTAGTTTGGATTATTTTGTGAATTTTAGGGTTTGGACATTGCCGTGGGCATCTACTGCTTTCACAACGTATGTGCCATGAGTGAGTGATTCAGTGTCCAGCGACACTCCATTGGCGGTAGCCACAAGTTTTCCATCGATGCTGTAAACGGCTATTTCTGATGGAACAGATATGGTGATAGTGCCTCCATCGTACTTAATCTTGCTATCAGCACCTATCACATCATCAATTCCGCCTTCTTCCTCTATTTCGCCAATAAACCTGAAGTCTTTCCAATATTTAGCTTCTTTATACTTCGGAACGCATCCTTTAGGGACGAATAAATCCACATCGTAGGCTACAAAAGTATCCCAATATATTACTGGAGTGGAGGGACAGGGTTGAGCGAATAAATTTTCTTCAGACCTGTGCAACCAGAGAAAGCAGAACCGCCGATTGAGGTGACGGATTTGGGGATGGTGACCGAGGTCAGGCCTGTGCAACCCCTGAAAGTATCATAGCCGATTGTGGTGACGGAGTTGGGGATGGTGACCGAGGTCAGGGCTGTGCAACCCTCGAAAGCTGATGGGCAGATTGACACTGTCCCCTCTTTAATATTGATAGCTGTGCCACTTGCCATTTCTCCTTTGAATTTATACGCCATTTTTCCTATATAGACAACTCCGTCGGGTTGGTTGTTATACCACGGAGTGCCCTCAAAAGCAAACCTACCGATTGAGGTGACGGAGTTGGGGATGGTCACCGAGGTCAGGGCTGTGCAACCATAGAAAGCACTTTCGCCGATTGAGGTGACGGAGTTAGGGATGGTAACCGAGGTCAAGCCTGTGCAATCCCTGAAAGCAGAACCGCCGATTGTGGTGACGGAGTTGGGGATGGTCACTGAGGTCAGACCTGTGCAACCAGAGAAAGCATCATAGCCGATTGTGGTGACGGAGTTGGGGATGGTCACTGAGGTCAGACCTGTGCAACCAGAGAAAGCATCATAGCCGATTGTGGTGACGGAGTTAGGGATGGTGACTGAGGTCAGGCCTGTGCAACCTTTGAAAGTATCATCGCGGATTTTGGTGATGGAGTTGGGGATGGTAACCGAGGTCAGACCTGTGCAACCATAGAAAGCACTATAGCCGATTTCGGTGACGGAGTTGGGGATGGTCACTGAGGTCAGGCCGGTGCAACCCACGAAAGCATACCAGCCGATTGAGATGACGGAGTTGGGGATGGTGACCGTTGTTAACCTCGTTTGATAGTACGCTAAACAGGCGGGGATTGACTTCACATCGTTGCCAATAACAAGGCTGGTAAGTGGGCAATCTTGAAACCACGCTTCATAGGTTCTGCCTGGTGACTTACAATTTGTCGCATTAAAAGTCACAGAGGTCAGGGCTGTGCAACCCTCGAAAGCAGACCAGCCGATTTCGGTGACGGAGTTGGGGATGGTAACCGAGGTCAGGCCTGCGCAACCCCTGAAAGCAGACCAGCCGATTTCGGTGACGGAGTTGGGGATGGTCACTGAGGTCAGGCCTGTGCAACCACTGAAAGCACTTTTGCCGATTGAGGTGACGGAGGAGGGGATGGTCACTGAGGACAGACCTGTGCAACCAGAGAAAGCAAACTCACCGATTGAGGTGACGGAGTTGGGGATGGTTATTGAAGTCAGACCTGTGCAACCATAGAAAGCATACCCACTGATCGAAACTGTCCCCTCTTTAATGTTGATAGCTGTGCCACTTGCCATTTCTCCTTTGAATTCATACGCCACTTTTCCTATATAGACAACTCCGTCAGGTTGGTTATTATACCACGGAGTGCCCCCGAAAGCACTATAGCCGATTTCGGTGACGGAGTTGGGGATGGTCACTGAGGTCAGACCGGTACAACCTCTGAAAGCCTCCTCGCCGATTGAGGTAACGGAGGTGGGGATGGTAACTGAGGTCAGACCTGTGCAATCCTTGAAAGCAAACTCACCGATTGAGGTGACGGAGTAAGTAGCTCCATCGTAGGTCACACGCTCCGGAATAGTGACTGGTCCTGTATAATCACCACCGTAGGAAACATACACACTTTTGCCATCACCATTTTTATTATAGGCGATGCCATCCACCTTAAAAGCGTAGGCGGAGGCTGATAGGCCGCTTAGTAGCACCGCTAACATGAGAAATATTGTTCGTTTCATAATATGTCGTTTTTTATTGTTTGTATGATTATGCGCTCTCATAATCTCCTTTCCTTTAATTTGGGGATTGGCGATTTTCTATAACAAGACTTGAAGCGAAACGCTTTCAAATTAATATGTCAGTTATGCACACCACAATCCACCACGCAGCCCAAAAGCCACACAAGCCCACCCAAAAAGGCAAGCATCGCCCCAAAAGGCACACGCACAGCCCTTGAAAGGCATAAATGGCTCAAAGGCACACAGTATATACAATATGCACCCACAAATTTAAAATAATTTTCCCAATTTTCCAAGAAAATCCTTAATAATCCATAAAAATTGAAGGTTAGGGGTTAGAGGTTAGGGGTTAGCGAGTTAGGGGTTAGCGAGTTAGGGGTTGCCGCATCCGAGTGCTCCGAGTTCTCCGAGTTCTCCCCTAAAGCCCTATCACCGCCTAAAAAATCAAAAAATCGGTGCAAATAGGATTTTAATGGATTAAATAGGTGTGAAAAACCACATAAAAAAAATCGTGTGAAATTTGTGCTAATTTGTGGATGATTTTAACCACGAATTTCACAAATCACACGAATAAAAATTTTCGATGTTTAATCTCGTGTAAGGTCCCCTACCCTCTAATTTCTAACTTCTAACTTCTAACCTCTAATTTCTAACTTCGGTGGGTTACCAGTTGGGGGTGTCGATGGCGTTGCGGCGGTGTTCTTCTTTGAGGGGGGAATCGGGGTCGATAGCGGCGTATTGCTGCATACGGCGATAGCGTGGGCGGCAGATGAAGCGCTCGACCATGTAGGCTGCCACGAAGTAGAATGCCACGAGTGCCCAAAGCATGTAGAAGTTGTGCGACACTTGTTCGAGTGTGGCGGCATCGCTCTGAATGGCGATGTAGCCGTTTGCCGCCCATGTCGATGGTATGGCGTTGCCCACGGCTATCCACAGGTCGCTCATCATATAGCGCGGCCATGAAATGCCGGTGAGGAACACGAATATCACGGAGGTGAACGCCACCACAAGGAAGGTGGATTCGCGGTCGTTGACAAACACTTGCAGCGTTTGCCCCAATAGCGATGCGCTCAACAGGAACGGCAACATCAGCACCACGATGTCGAGGGTGGATCCATTCTGTGGAAAATCGAAGAACATTGGCACGAATTGAAGCACATACACGGTGGGCACAATGTAGATGACCCAGTGGCAGAGCATTTTGCCAATGATGGTGGCACCCACGCCGGTATCAATCGCCAGCGGGTCGAAGCCACGGTTACGCAAGCGGCGTTCGCGACCACCGCCACGAAGCACGCAAATGCCCAGAATCATACTTTGCTGGAGCACCATCACGAGAATGCAGGGCAGCACCGCCGAGGCGATACCCATCGACACATTGCCGAGTGCCACCTGACGGTTCTCGATAATGCCTCCTTCAGATTCAGCCACGGTGCCGGACACGATGCCAATTTTCGCGTTCTGAAGTTGCGAACACACATTCATCTGCACATTGGTGAGCGCCGAAAGCTTCTGCTTGTAGCGCATCAGCACGCCCATATCGGCATAGAGCGACACCCTACCCTGTCCGCCGCCGAGTGCCTCACGCGTGAAATTGGCAGGGAAATACACGATGCCGTAGCACTCATGCTCATTCATCAGGCGGCGCGCATCTTGCATATTGCTCACATAATCCATCACGCACACCTCAGGCGTGGCATCGAGTTGACGCACAAAGTCGCGCGTGAGGTGGCTACGGTTGTCGTCGACCACCACCACCTTCATATCGTGCGCCACCTCTGTGTTGTAAATCAAAGAATAAAGCACAGGATAAGTGGCACAAAGCACAAGAAAGAAAATGATGACAGCCTCGTCGTGGAACGCAAGATTGAGTTCGCGCTTCCACACCCGAAACGCGTCGATAGTCCAATTGATTATGTTGCGAAAAATTGACATTTTCTGTAATTGTTTTCTGAAATTTCGTTAGCCTTTATGGCACATACACCGGGTGCAGACATTCCTTCTTCAATCGCCAAATAAGCGGCCAAGGAAGCAGGATAAATCCAATCAGCACCGCATAATAAAAGCGGCTGAAATAGAGGTCGATGCCGTTGAGCGCCTGGTCGATACTGATGAGGAAGAAATACTTCACAGGCATGATAAAGCCGATAGCCTCAATCCAAGCATACATCGACTCCTGTGGCAAAGAGAAGCCGCAGAACGAGAACGAGAGCATACCCAGCAGCGTGCAGAGCATGGAGCCGAGACGGAAGTTAGGCACCACGCACATCACAAATAGTGCCCAGCCCTGGTTGGCAAGCACAAATAGGAACATAGCCCAAAGCATGTGCGATGGCTCGCAATTCAGCGGAAAACCGTAGATGCGATACATCATCAGCTGAATAAACCACCCCATAGCCGTGAAAATCACGGTTTGAGGCAGGATTTTACCCGTAATCGCCACGATGATGCTGTCGCCAGCCTCTTGCAGCCATTGTCGGCAAGTGCCGTATTTGAGTTCGGTGCCAATGCTGAATGCCGTGACAAGCAAAATAATCAACGCCAAGAAGCAAGGCACAAACGAATTGTTGAGATAGTAACTATAATTGGTCCACGGGTTGTTGAGTGCGTGCACATCGGTCAGCACCGGCTGGAGAGTGGCTGAGATAGTGGGTCCAGGCACACCCAGCGTCTGTAGCGCCGTGCTCACAATCGCTCCGTTTGCCATCACCGAGATGGTTTTGAAGCCCTTGAACATGGTGGAAGCTGGCGTGTAGTAAGCATAGTTGATATAGTAACTCACCGTGGGTTTATTGCCGCTGAGCGCCTTTTCCGAGAGGTCGGAAGGAATGTAGAAAAATCCCAGCACCAACCCACGCTGAACGGCGTCGGTAGCCTCCTGATAGTTGCGGAAGTGGTATTTCACGTCCACCGTCTTAAACGCCGATAAATTGCGAGTGAGTGTGCGTGAAAGCGACGTGTTGTCGAGGTCGACGATGCCCACCGGCACACGCTCCACAGCACCCTCGTTCATCAAATCAAAGAAAAACCAACTGCTTGCCAACGGCACGACCACCATCATCCAAAAGTACACCTGCCGCCTCACAAGCGAGACAGCACCGTGCTTAAGCGATTGTTTGATGTAGTGGAAAAGCATTTTTATATAATTGATTTTTTTATGAGTTATTCAGGAAGCAGAACCGACATTCCTGGGCGGAAACCCTCGATGTGGTCCATTGGGCGCATCTTCACGGTGAAGGTCTTGCTGTCGTATTGACCATACGCCTTGGTGGCGTTCCACACGGCATAAGAGCCCATATCGTGAATGTAGTACACCTTCATTTTCGCCTCCTTATTGTCGAGAGCAGGGATAGTGACCGTGAGCACGGTGTCCATAGGCAACTTCGAGAGCATTTCCTCACGCACGCTGAAAGCCACCCACATATCCTGAATTTTTGAAATGGTCATGATAGGAGTGCCAAGTGCCACCAGTTCGCCCTCATGTGGGAAAATCTCGCTCACTTCGCCATCGCATGGAGCCACCAAAATTTGGTCTTCGAGCAGCGACTGCACTTCCATCACCGAAGCGCGAGCCACGTCTTCCATACCATGAGAGGCGGCCTTGTCTTCCTGCTGTGCGCCATTGTGCGCCAACTGGGCTTGCGATTGTGCGGCGGCAACGGCAGCGGTAGCGGCATCGTAGGCAGCCTTTGCTTCGTCGCGCTTCTGCTCGGTCATCACACCCTCTTTATAGAGATTTTCGATACGCTGATACGTTTTGTGAGCGATTTCCTGTGCGGCTTTGGCTTGCTCCACCATGCTGTTAGCACCACTCTTGATTTCTTCGCGAGTGCCTTTTTCCACCTTTTGCGCAGTGGAAGCAGCCACACGCTGAGCGCTTTGAGCCTTGTAGAGCGCAGCATCTACCGTCTTGCTGCTAATCGACACCAAGGTATCGCCCTTATGCACATAGTCGCCCTCCTTCACATAGAAGCGCACCACACGCCCAGGCAACTTGCCCGACACACGCACTTGCTCGCAGTCGGCTTGACCTTGGGTGATGTCCTTTGGTGGTTGAATGAGCAGCATACCGAGCGCCGCAATGCCAGCCACCACTATAGTAAACACGAAGAGAGCAGCCAGCAATGCCTTGTCGCGCTTGCGAGCAATGGTGCGTTGCTCCTTCACCTCGGCGCGAGCCGTGGACTGCTCCGAGTTTTTCTTCTTCGATTTCTTTTCTGACTCATTCGCTTCCTCAACGGCAGCGACAGACTGTGAAACCACTTCCACCTGAGCCTGAACTTTCTGGGTCTGTTCCTTTTTTTCTTGTTCCATATATCGTCGAAAAATTGTTGCTGTGATACAAAAATATATTAATACTTCATCTGCCCCATCACCTTTGAGAGGTAAACGTCGCAGAGTTGAATGTCGATTTGTGCGTCGATGTTTTCGCTGTAGGCTTGCACCCAAGCAGTTTGTGCGCCAATCACAGTGTCGAGGTTGGTCACGCCCTCACGGAATCCGAGTTGTGCGCAACGCAAGTTCTCGTCGGCTTGTGCGAGGTGCGACTTGGTCTTTTCGAAAGTTTTCCAAGCCTCTTCGTAGCGGAATTTCGCCTGATTCACCTGAAGGTTGATTTTCTCGCGAGCATCGTCGATTTGCACCTTGCGCAGTCGAGCCTCGGCTTGCGCCTCCTTGTATTTGTTGCTCAGTCCGCCCCAGTGCCACAACGGAATCTTCACCATTGCGCCCACCGAGAAGGCAAAACCAAACTTGTTTTCAAAGCCGTTGTATGAGTTAGGGTTGGTGCCGTGGTAAGCCGCAAATGCCGCAATCTGTGGCATCATTTCGCTCTTTGCCACTTTGGCTTTCTCGTCGAAAATCTTGGCGGCTATTTCAAGCGAACGAATATCGCTGCGATTGGCATACACCGAGTCCATCTGCAAATGCGTTGGGCGAAGCGTTCCGCCTATCTCGTCGCGGTTTTCATCTGCGAGCGTGAAGCGCACATTGATGGGCTGACCGCAAATTTGGTTCAACGCCATGCGAGAGAGTTCCAAACCGTTCACCACCTTGGTGAGATTCACATTTGCCTCGTTCACCTTCACGTCCACGGTGAGTTTGTTGGCCTTGGTAGCCACACCCTCCTTAATCATTTTCTCCACATCGCTATCGAGGTTCTGAACCAGTTTCAAATAACTCTCCACCAGTTTTTTCTTAGCCACGAGCGACACCACGCGCCAGTATGCCTCATCTACGCTATACACCACATCTTGCACCTTGGTGTCGTGCATATTACGCGCAAGTTCTTCGGCATAGTGGGTGATATTGTTCATCGCGCGGATTTTGCCACCCATGTAGATAGGCTGCGTCATGGTCACCGCTGCGGCAAACACATTGTGCACATCGTAGGTGAGTGCGCTTTTAGGGAGCAAAGCCACCTGCGAAGGAATCACCGAGCCTTCGTGAATCACGGGCAGACCAGTGGTGGGGTCCTTCACAAGATTGAAGTCGTAGGATCCGGTTGCGGGGTTGAAACTTTTGGTGGGAAGCAACTGGTCTTTATCCACGAGCGAGAGTTTCTTCTGATTGTAGATATATCCACCCTCAAAATCAAAACTTGGCAGATAAGCCGCCTCAGCCTGTTTGCGCTGGTAGCCAGCCTGCTCAATTTTGATTTGCTGTTGCAGAATTTCCTTATTGTTGGCAATAGCCATGCGGCGACATGAATCGAGCGACACTGTGCCCTGCCCCATTACTGGAATCGCCGACAAAACAATGATACCTAATAAAAATTTTCGCATTTTTATTTTGCAATTTCTATGTGACAAGCCACAAGTGCCAATCACACCAATTAAACACAGAATGCAAAATTAATAATAAAACTCACAAATTGTTACACCTCGTGGCTATATGAACCACAATTATTGGATAATTGAACAAAAAAAGTCCACCACCCCCACAAATTCACAGCGATTTTTCTGCCACAAATTAGCACAAATTTTCACAAATTAATCATTGTGTGGGATTACAACAAAAACACCGATTTAATCCATTTAAACCCGATTAACACCCAGATAAAAAATCTGTTTAATCCGTTGAATCTGTGCGATATATATAATAAATCCGTGAGATCCGTGCGATCTGTGTGAGGGCAAGCGAATGGGTGGGGATTAGGCGTCGAAGATTTCGCCTTTGCGGCGCTTTTCTTGATATTGGCGCTCTTTTTCTTGGCGCTGTTGTTCCTTGAGTTGGTCTTTTGTGGGCTTCGGGTCTTTTTGGTCACGCTTTTGGATTTTCTGTTTGCGTGTTTCGTGGTTGGGCTTGCGGTCGGGATTTTCGGCAAAACTCTTCACCACTTCCTCCACAACCTCACGGTTGCCGAACAGGTAGTTGACCACGATTTGCACCACCAGTTCGCTTTTCTTCGACACCAAATTCACGAGCAGTCCACGCGTGCCGTCGGGCATAATGCCTTCCACAGCGTAGGTGTCGAAGTTCTTCACCTTGATTTTGGTTTTCTTCACCTCATACATGTTGAAATCGGCAGCCTTGCGCTGGAGCGTGGTGAGGTAGATGTCCTTCTTGCTGTCGGTGTCTTTGGTGTAGAGGTGCACGGTGAGCAGCATATCCTCCCACTGACGCTCATAGCGCACGCTGGTGTTCAACAACTCAAACCCTCCTTCTGGAACAGAGAAGTTCAGATTGTATTTACTCCAAGTGAGGTCGAGAGCCATTGCTGGAAGCACGGCTGCCACCATCAGAAGAACGAATATTGCTTTTTTCATCATCGCGTTTTGCTTTTTTTATATTGATTATAACACAAAAGTAATAAAAATGTTATATCCACCTACCCATTTTATAAAAAATTAAGAGGTGACCGCCGAAAAAGCAGTCACCTCTCATCTATTTCAATCGAGATTGATAGTCGGGTATGAATTAGCGGCGTTTTTTACCACCACCGCGCTTTTGCTGTTCGCGCATAGCGGCTTGCTGCTGGCGTTGCATCTCTTCCATGCGAGCCATCCAACCGCTTTTCTTTTTAGGCTTCTTGCTGTATTCTGCCATTTTTGCACGCACATCTTCTTCCTTCACCGAAGCACGCACTGCATAAGTGGTGGCGATGGTGATAAGGAGCGACACGAAGTAGTAGTAGCTCAAACCAGATGCGTAGTGGTTGAAGAATACCAGGAAGAACACTGGCATCAGATACATCATCCACTTCATGCCTGGCATACTTTGGTTTTGGCTCTGCGACTGCATCGACACATAAGTGTAGAGAATGTTGGTGGCGGTCATCAACAAGCAGAAGAGGCTAATGTGGTTGCCGAAGTAACTGCTGATGAGTGGAATTTGGGTGGTCCAACTCACAATGGCATCAGGAGCCGAGAGGTCGTGTGCCCAAAGGAACGACTGGCCGCGCAATTCGATACATGATGGGAAGAACGCAAACACGGCGATGAGCACTGGCATTTGGAGCAACATTGGCAAGCAACCGCCAAACATGCTGGCACCGGCAGAGCGATATAGTTCCATCGTCTTTTGCTGACGCTTCATGGCATCGGCTTGGTCGGGATATTTTTCGTTGATAGCCTTCACATCTGGTGCGAGAATCTTCATCACAGCCTGTGAGCGGTAACTCTTGATAGTGAGTGGAGTGAGCACCAATTTGATGAGAATGGTGAGAATCAGAATAATGATACCGTAACTGCCAATGAATGAGCCTAACCAGTCGAACACAGGAATCACCACCCATGTGTTGATCCAGCGGAAGAGTGTCCAGCCCAACGGAATGAGGCGTGTGAGGTGAAGGTCCTCAAATTCAGGATTGTCGCCACTAGGATATTGCTTAATCATTTCGTCGATGTTGCTCAGCACCTTATAGCGGTTAGGGCCGAGATACAGGAAGAATGATGCAGGGTTGGCGTTGTCGGCTTGATATTCGATTTCTGAGTGCACGGTGAGCATTTTCAGATAATCGTTAAACTCTGGCGACTTCTTGTCGAATGGCACGCTGGTGAGCGTCATGCCGCTGAATTGCTTCTGAGCGATGAACACAGATGAGAAATACTGGTTCTTCGCAGCCACCCACTTCATTGCGTCGGTAAAGTTTTCTTTCTGTTCCGAACTTTCGGTGAGGTAGTCGGCGTCGTTGTCGCCCACAAACTTGTAGTAGAGTGTGCTGTTGCGCTCTTCAAACATACCGTCCACTTCGTGGCGACGCATCTTCTGCTTCCAGTCGAAATACATTGGGTTGCTGCTGTCGAGCACACGGTTCATATTCTTTTGGACCACTTCCATGTGCACCACATAATTGTCGGGGCGGAGGGTGTAGCGAATACCGAATTGAGCACCGTTAGGGAAGTTCAATGCCATCAGCACGCTTGAATCGGTCTTTTCCACAGGCTCGAAATAGAAGTCCTGGGTGTTGTAGCGTTGGGTGCTGGTGTTGAGCATGAAGCCATACTCGTTTTCACCTGGTGAGAACACCTCAACATACTTGCCAAACGCCTTGTTCGAGGTGTTGTGAGTGGATTTGTAGTTAGGAAGGGTGGCGCGAGTAATCATTGCACCCTTGCTTGAAATCACAAGTTGAAGTGAGTCGTTCTTAATCACCACCGAGTCGTTGCGTGGAGTCATCATCGCAGAGAAGTCTCCATTGCGGGTGTAGGTGTTGTTAAGTTCGCGCAGAGCAGAAGCCATAGCGGGGCTGAGTGCCTCGGTTTCGGCGTCGTTCACGGTCTGCGCCTTGCCGTCGATGTTGAGGGAGGCTTTCACCTTGCCGTCAACGAGAGCCACTTGAAGGTCGGCTGTCTTAATCACGGCAGAGTCGCCACCGTAATTCTTCAAGTTTTCTTTAAGTTTCGCGAAATCGTTGGCTGATAGCGAATCTGTGGCAACTTGTTTGTCACCGCTGTCTTTCTTATCTTGATTGCTGGCAACCTGTTCCTGTTTTTGCTGCGCAATCTCTTCCTCGCTTGGTGCGAAGAGGATATTGAACCCAAAAATCACAGCCATCATCAAGAGTAAGCCGATAATCGTGTTTTTGTCCATCTTAAATAATTAATCGTTCCGCAGTATGCTCACTGCAAATCAATGTTTATTTGTTTAGTTAGTAAATTATTTATTTCTCATTTTTGTTTTTAATCACCGCACGCACAAATGCCATAAACAGTGGGTGTGGATTCAGCACCGTGCTGCTGTATTCGGGGTGGTATTGTGTGCCCACATACCACTTCAGTGATGGAACCTCCACCACTTCCACCAAGTGAGTTTCGGGGTTCTCGCCCACACACTTCATGCCGGCGGCCTCGAATTGGGAGCGGAACTTTTCGTTAAACTCGTAACGATGGCGGTGACGCTCCTTAATGTCGGTACACCCGTATGCTTCTGCAACTTTCGTGCCACTCTGCAAATGGCAGTCGTAGCAGCCCAGTCGCATGGTGCCACCCATATAGGTGATGCTCTTTTGCTCTTCCATGAGGTCGATCACATTATATGGCGTGTCGGGGTCCATTTCGGTGCTGTTGGCAGAATCCATGCCCAGCACATTGCGGGCAAATTCCACCACCATGCTCTGCATACCCAAGCAAATACCAAAGGTGGGCATATCGTGCTCACGGCACCATTTCAGTGCCACATATTTGCCCTCGGTGCCTCGCTGTCCGAAGCCCGGCGCCACAATCACACCGTCGAGGTCGGAAAGTTTTTCAGCCACATTGCCGTCGGTGAGTTGCTCAGAGCTGATGTATTTAATGTTCACCTTGTAGTCGTTGTAGGTGACTGATTGCAAAAGTGCCTCGTCAATCGACTTATACGCATCTTGCAGTGCCACATATTTGCCCACAAGCCCGATTGTGAGTTCTTCTTTCGCATTGTTGAGGTGCGCAAGATACTTGTTCCAGGCTGTGAGGTCGGGCTCTCCAGAGTATGGCGTGCCAGTCTTTTCGAGAATGATGTTGTCGAGTTTCTGGTCGTGCATCATCAGCGGTACCTCGTAAATCGAAGGTGCGTCCACGCTTTGCACCACGGCGTTGTCTGCCACATTGCAGAATTGCGCCACCTTGCGAAGCATATCCTCTGGAATATTCTTTTCGGTGCGGAGCACCAGCACATCGGGCTGAATACCCACTTGCTGGAGTTGCTTCACCGAGTGCTGCGTGGGCTTGGTTTTCAATTCCTTGGCCGCACGGATATATGGCACATAGGTGAGATGCACGCACACGCATTTGCTTCCCAGTTCCCATCGAAGTTGGCGCACTGCCTCCAAAAATGGGAGCGACTCGATATCGCCCACAGTACCGCCAATTTCGGTAATCACAAAGTCGAATTTTCCGGTGCTACCCAAGTGCTTCACCGAGTTTTTAATCTCATCGGTGATGTGAGGCACCACTTGCACCGTCTTTCCTAAATAATCACCACGACGCTCCTTGTTGATCACCCTTTGGTAGATGCGACCGGTGGTCACATTACTTGCACGCGATGTGCGAATGTTGGTGAAGCGTTCGTAATGCCCTAAGTCAAGGTCGGCTTCGTATCCGTCCTCTGTCACATAGCATTCGCCATGCTCATAAGGATTCAAGGTTCCGGGGTCGATATTGATATAAGGGTCAAATTTTTGGATTGTAACACTAAAGCCTCTTGAGAGAAGCAGACGAGCTAACGACGATGAGATAATTCCTTTACCAAGTGACGATACCACACCGCCAGTTACGAAAATGTACCGAGTATCCATAATTCTGACTATATCTGGAAAATATTTTAATTCAAACCACAAAATTAGCAATAAATATTGATAGCAGTTATAAAATTTAAGAACATTTTTCACATATCCGAAAAAATTGGCATCTGCGGTGCCCTTTCGATATTTAACTTTAGTTTTATGTCGTGTGCAATATTCTTGCCCACGCTTTGAAATACCTTTGCAACGTGAGATTAAAACAAACGATATTCAACATCAAAAAAAACTAAAGATTATGAAACGCGACAACAACATCAAGCAAATGGCTCTCGATTTCGAGCACCCTGAGAACAACTATCTTACCGCGGAGCAAATCCACGAACGTGAGGAAGCAGAAAAGCGCCGCATCGACGAAGCATTCCGCAAAGGCGTGTATGTGGTTTCGCTACTGGTGATTTTGTCGAATTTCATATTCATTTAACCCAAATCGGTCATTAGGGCTTGTGGTATTTCGGAGTTTTAGAAGAATGAATTTTGTTTGTCTTTTAATGAGTGATAGCGAGCTATTACGAATTAAAAACAAGCAAAAGGCATCTTATAAAAACCGAAAGACCGCAAGAAGTAATCTAAAAATCCTCATACGGCCTAATGACCGATTTGGGTTTAATCCCCACACACTTTGAATTATGAAATAACACACATCACATACGAAGTAACAGAGTAAAAAAGCAAAATAAGCACACACATTTTTACGGAAAAATAGAAAAACACACGCAGGAAAAGTTTTTGGAAACACACAATAAAGCAAACAGTGGTGACTGTGTCGTAGAAAGCGAATTTTTACGGCACAGTCGTTTTTTTGTGCCTATCGGTGGCAAAATTCGCGGCATCATCACAATAATAAAAAAAGAAATGCGTTATTTATAATAATATTTGAACACAAAATTATAGATATATGAATTTAAACCGACTTCATATCCAAATTTCCACCATTGCCTGCGTGGCAATTTTTGCACTTTACAGCAGCGTGAACGCACACGCTTTCTCAACAACTCATTATGCCGACAGTTCGAAGTTGGCTACTGGCAAATGGGTGAAAATCAAGGTCACTAAAAGCGGTATGCATGCCATCACAAGTGCCGACGCACAGAAATGGGGATTTTCCGACATCAGCAAACTCCACATCTTCGGATTCGGTGGCGCGCCCATTTCCGAGAAACTCACTGAAGACCAGCCCGACGACTTGCCACAAATTCCAGTGGTGAGAAGTGGCGGCAAAATCATATTCTATGCACAAGGTCCAACTACATGGAAGAATGTTGACGGCAAGGTGAATTTCACACCTGTGCAGCACCCCTACGCCACAGCAGGCTACTATTTCGTGACCGACGATGTCAAATACACCGACATCGCCGTGGCTAAAGCCTCAAATGCCGCTACCGGTCCAGCCACCAGCACCTACACCGAACGAGTTTTCCACGAGGAGGAATTGGTGAATCCGGGCGAAACCGGACGACTGCTGCTCGGTGAGGACTTCCGCTACAATAAATCGCAAACTTTCAAATTCTCGCTCCCAGGATATATCAGCGGTACCAATGTGAGTGTGCTCACCAGTTTCGCCTCTAAAACGATGGGTGGCAACTCAAAACTCACTTTCCAGCAAAACGGCACCAACATTCCCGGTGATGGCACCGACAACATTGGTGCAGTGCTCGATGTGGCACACACCCACTATGCGTGGGGCAGTTCCGTGAAGAGTTTTGTGCCCACCAAGGGCGAGAACATGTCGTACACGGTGACTTACAACCCTTCAGGCACGGTGTATCTGGCACGTATCAACTACATAGCCGTGAACTATCAGCGATCACTTGCTCTGCAAAACGGGGCACTCGCTTGGGGACAATACAAAGGCGAAACCGACACCCAATTCGAGGTAAGTGGCGTGACCGACGAGACTCAAGTGTGGGACGTGACCACCTCACATCAGCCCACCGAAATGAATGTGACCAAACACGATGGCAAGGCAGCGTTTAGCCCCATCAGCAGCGGCAACCGTGAATATGTGGCGTTCAACCCCTCCGCCACGTTTCCCTCGCCCACTTTCGACAGCAAGGTGAGCAACCAAAACATTCACGGTGAAGCCACCCCCGACATGGTAATCATTTCGCCAACCGAATTTCTCGACCAAGCCCGACGCATCGCCTCGATGCACGAGTCGGTGGATTCGATGCGTGTGCTGGTGGTGGATCAGAAGCAGGTGTTTAATGAGTTTTCAAGCGGCACGCCCGACGCTATGGCGTATCGCAAGCTGAATAAAATGTTCTACGACCGTGGTGCCGACAGCAAGGGCCACAAGTTAGGATATATGTTGCTTTTCGGCAACGGCACCTACGACAACCGACAGCTGAGCAGCACCGTGAAGGCGGCAAGTTACCCCATGCTGCTCACATGGCAGAGCGAGGCAAGCAACGATGAGAACACATCTTTCACCAGCGACGACCCATTTGCCGTGCTTGCCGACGACTCTGGAGCCGATTTCGCCAGCTTCGACCTCGACATCAGCGTGGGCCGCTTCCCTGTGAAAAGTGTGAGCGAAGCACGCACAGCCGTTGACAAACTCATCAAATATGTGACCACGCCCAACAATGGCTCTTGGAAAAACAATGTGCTTGATGTGGCTGACGACGAAAACCAGGCCATTCACATGAAGCAATCAGAGGAAACCACTGCCATTTCGAAGGTGAACGGTGGCAACGACTATATTTACAACAAAGTGTATATCGATGCGTTCAATGCCGTGAGCCAAGGCTCTGGCCGCACCTACCCCGATGCACGCGCCAAGATGTTCCACTCGCTGAGCGAAGGCGTGGTGTGGTGGAACTACACCGGCCACGCAAGTCCTAACGGCTGGACTGGCGAAGGACTGCTTACCTCTCCCGACGTGAGCAACAATCTTTTCTACAAGCGCCTGCCTATTCTCTACGCAGCCACTTGCGAGTTTACCCGATTCGACGCGCTGAACCTTTCTGGCGGCGAAAAAATGTTTCTCAACGGTCAGGGCGGTGCCATTGCGCTGATTTGCCCTCCCCGACTGGTATATATTACCCAAAATGGCGAACTGCACAAGCGTGTGGCAAAATACTCGTTCGCCCGCGATGCCGAGGGTATGCCTCACCGATTGGGCGACATTCTGCGCTGGGGTAAAAACGACTACCGTAAAGCCACTTCCGAAGGCCGAGAGGACAACAATATGCGCTATTTCCTCTTTGGCGACCCTGCCATGCGCCCGGCTTTCGCTCCACTGAAAATCAAGGTTGAGAGCATCAACGGACAGCAATTGAGCGAGGACAACAAGCCTGAGTTCAAGGCTCGCCAAACCCTCACTTTCGCTGGCAAGGTGACCGACAGCAAGGGCAATAAGGTCGACTTCAACGGTCCTGTGATTGCCACGCTCTACGATTGCGAGCAGTCGGTGCTCAGTCACGGCTATGGCGACGGTGGCGAGGAATATGCCTACCTCGACCGACCAAACAAACTCGCCGTGAAGGTTGATACGGTGAAAAACGGCGATTTCTCGTTCAAAGTGACCGTGCCATCTGAAATTTTGGCCACGTTCGACAACTATAGCCCCTCGCTCATCAACCTCTACGCCTACGACAACTCTCAGACCAGCAACGTGATGTTTAACGGCGGCTCACGCGAGGCGATGGGCAGCAACAGCCAGTTCTACATCTACGGCTACGACGACACCGTGGTGCCCGACACCATCGGGCCTAACATTGAAATGATGGTGCTCAACGGCGAGGAATTTAAAGACGGCGACCTTGTGAACGAGTCTCCACTGCTCATGGCACGAGTGAGCGACGAGAGCGGCATCAACCTCTCATCGAGCGGTATCGGACACGCCATCACCCTCACCATCGACGACAAGACCACCATCGACGACCTGTCGGCATACTTCTCGCCTATCAACACCGACAACGAGAACGGATCGGCTGGCAACATCAACTACCAACTTTCCGACCTCGACCCAGGTGCACACACGCTGAAACTGAAGGTGTGGGACGTGTTCAACAATTCGTCGAGCAAGACCATCAATTTCACCGTGATTCGTGGCATGAAGCCCGACCTCTACGATGTGTATTGCGACGCAAACCCTGCATCTACCTCGGCTAACTTCTACTTGAAGCACAACCGCCCCGATGCTACCGTGACTGTGGGTATCGACATCTACAACCTGCTCGGACAACTTGTGTGGACCGCCACCCAGACCGGTCGTAGCGACTCTGGCACATCATTCCCTGTGACCTGGAACCTCACCGACATGAACGGCAACCGTGTGCAACGCGGCATCTACATCTACCGCGCGCGCATCTCCACCGACGGCATTCAGGAGGCCACCAAGGCGAAGAAAATTGCCGTTACGGCACAATGACGGCAGCGCATTTCGGCATGTGAATGAATTGCACACAAATCACACATTAATAAATAGTAATTTTTGAGCATATACAGATTTTTTATTAATTTTGTGGTTTGGAAAATGCAAGAAACAACTCAACGAATTAATGAACGATAGTAAAAATATCCAAAAAATCATACTTCCAGAGCCCACTTTGAGAAGACTTCCGTGGTATCTCGCATACATCAGAATGCTCGACAATCAAAATATTGAGTATGTGTCATCTACCCAAATCGCAAAAGAAATCAATGTGGACGCATCACAAATTGCCAAAGACCTGTCATTCCTCAACATCAAGGGAAAAACACGCATCGGCTACGAGGTGCATTCCCTTGTCCGCGAACTGGTCGACTTCTTGGGCTTCAAGCGCAAGCACCGTGCCTTCATGATTGGCGTGGGTAGCCTTGGAGCAGCGTTGATGCAAGACGTGGGTTTGGCTCAATACGGTCTGAACATTGTGGCTGGTTTCGACACCAACGACGAGATAGCAGGAAAAAGCATCTGCGGTGTGCCCATCTACCACATGGACGAACTGAAGGCGCGCCAGCAGGAATATGGCGTGTCGATTGCTGTACTTGCCGTGCCGGTGGAGCACGCACAAGATGCGGCTAACCAAGCCATCAGCGGTGGTTTGAAGGCGATTTGGAATTTCACCCCTTACCGCATCAAAGCCCCTGCCAACATCGTGATTCAAAACACATCTATCTATGCGCACTTGGCACTGATGTACAACCGCATGGACGAGATGAACAATAAATAATTCTCCCCCCAACATCTGATAGCGAGTGAAAATAATAGTAATAACAGGCAACGGTAATGACAGATGCTATCGGCTGATGGCTGACTCCACTATGCTTGTGGGCAACAAGCCGTTCTTCATTCCCGACTTTGCCCCCGAATTTGTGTTGCACCCTGCTTTGGCGGTAAGAATCGACCGTCTGGGCAAAAACATTGCACCACGGTTCGCTCACCGCTACTATCAGAGCGCATCGGCTTGCGCAGTGGTGGAAGCGAAGGTGGAAGCGCAATTTGCCCACCTCGATGCCCGATACACTGCCTTCGACGGCGCTTTCATGCTCGGTAAAGCCATTCCCATCACCGACCTCGATGCCGACGGCGGACTGAAGGTGCAAACTCGAATCAACGACGACCAGTCTTTATCCACAAGCCTTATCACCACACGGCAAATCGACGACATCATAGCCGAGGCAAGCGAATACTTCACGCTGAAGATGGGCGACATGATAGTGATTGGGAGCGACAACGAGGGGCATAGTCTCAGCATAGGCGAGCACCTGAGTGGCACTATCAACGAGAAAGACTCGCTGACGATAAGAATAAAATGAGTTAAATTAAAATATAAATGAATAAGAGCAAACTAATATCCACATATATGCGTAAATTCCGTTTCATATCGTTTCTTGCCATTGCCACAGCATGTGTCGCTCTCTCGCAGAGCGCGATGGCATTTTCCATTTCGCATTATGCCACCAATTCTAAATTGGCAACAGGAAAATGGGTAAAAATCAAGGTCACCAACACAGGTGTGCATGAAATCACGGCTGAGGAACTCAGCGCCATGGGTTTTTCCAACATCAGCAATGTGAGAATTTACGGTTCTGGCGGACAACTGATAAGCGAGGTGCTCAACGGCGATGCGCCCGATGATCTCGTGAAGGTGCCTGTGTGGCGCAATGCCAACAAAATTTGCTTCTACGCCAAGGGACCGTTGAAATTCAAACTCGATGACTCGCGCACATCAAAACCAAGATACAGCCGCACCATCAACCCCTACTCCACAGCTGGCTACTACTTCCTCTGTGAGGGCGATGGCGACGACGCTACGAGAAAAGTGACGCCAACCGACACTGGCGAGAACGCCCGCGGCACCAGCCTCGACTATTTCTACCACGAAAAGGAGGAAACAAGCGTGGGCTACACCGGCAAGGCTTTGCTGGGCGAACGCATCAACGAGAACACCACTTTCGACTTCAAGATGCCGGGCAGAGTGGAAGGCACCGCCTTCACCGTGAACCCATGTGTGGCTACTCGTATCGCACGCGAGGGCTCTGGCTACAGCAATAGCGGCAATCTGCAAGCATTTGTCTTGACTGGCAACGCCATCGACACAGTGAAATTCCTGTCGTCGGCTTCATCGGTCCGCTACAGCGAGAGCGCATTGATTTACTACAACTCCACCAACCCTGCGGCTGCGATCACCCCAACGGTGTTTAGCGACCAGGGCAAACTGAAATTCAATATTGATGTGCCATCTGAACTGGTGGTGAAATGGACACGCCTCGACTGGTTTACCATCACATTCTCGCACAACAACAATTTTCAGAATGCCGAGAACGGACAGGTGCGCATGGGCTTCAACAAACTCACCAACACCGACCGCATCGAGATTTCCGAACCCAACAATAGCATTGTGGTTTGGAACATCGACAACGAGGCTTCGCCTGTGGAATACCAGTATGCCGACTTCAACAAGGAAGACGGCACCACAGTGAAGGCATTCACACCGGGCTACAACAAGGAATGGTCGCAATACGTGGCTTTCGACCCTAATGCCACCCTCTATAAAATCAGCGGTTTTGAGACCGTTGCAAACCAAGACATCCACGGTATGCCCACTCCTAATATGGTGATTGTCACCAGCAAGGAGTTAAAACCACAAGCCGAGCGCATCGCACAGATGCACCGTGGCAACGATGGTTTCATCGTGCATGTGTTTGACCAAGATGAGGTGTTCAACGAGTTCTCAAGCGGCACACCTGATGCTATGGGTATTCGCTTGATGAACAAGATGTTCTACGACCGCGATTCCAAGCGCTTCAAGTATCTCTTGATGTTTGGTTGTGGTTCGTTCGACAACCGTGGCATCACCACCACCAAGAAAAATCGCGTAATCACATACCAAAGCGACAACAGCAACGACGAGAACAACTCTTATGTGTCCGACGATTTCTTCGGCGTGCTTTCCGACAATTCGGGCTACAACATCACCAACGAGGCGTTGAGAATTGGCGTGGGCCGCATTCCATCTGCCGACGTGGCAGAAGCACGCTCCGATGTGGATAAGTTGCTCAACTATGTGAACGACCCCGATTATGGTGTGTGGCGCAACAATGCGCTCATTTCATGCGACGAGGGCGACAGCAATAAGCACTTGTTCCAAGCGGCGGGCATCAACGATATTCTCAGCACCGACATAGGCACCGGCTTGTTTGTTGACAAGGCATACGTGGATTTGTTCCCCAACGCCACCAGTACAAGTGAGCCTGGCGTGTCGAGTTCCAACCTCACCGCCATCGAGGCTCGCCGCCACATTACCGAGGCTCTGAAGAAAGGTCAATATTTCTACACCTATATCGGCCACGCTGGTTCTATCTCTTACACCAAACTGCGCCACATGTGGACCATGACCGAGGCACAGACCACCGAATATGAGCATCTGCCCATCTTCACCACCGCATGTTGCGATGTGGCTCGTTACGACAGCGACGAGCGTGGCATTGCCGAGGTGCAGTTCCACAAGAAGAACGGTGGTGCCATTGCCCTGTTCACTTCACCGCGCTCGGTGTTTGCCGACAACAACGACAAACTGAACCGTGCTTGGGTGCAAGCCATGTTCAGCTACGAGACCAAGAAGGAAATGCCCCGATTGGGCGACATCTACCTCCAGACCAAGCAATGCTTCGGCACCAACAGTGTGCCCGACAAGGTGAAATTCTTCCTCTTGGGCGACCCTGCCATGGCTGTGAACTATCCAAAGCCTTTGTTTAAAATCACCGAAATCAACAATGTGACGCTCAACGAAAACTCCACTGCAAAGATTCGTCCGCTGCAAATGCTGAAGGTGAAGGCACAAGTGAACAAACTGGAAGGTGGCATCGACGCTGGATTCAACGGCGACGCAGTGCTCACACTCTACGACCAGGAACGCTTCTACAAAGATGTGACAAGCACTTTCAACAGCAAGAGCACCACTCGCTCGGTATATTACCCTCGCAACCTCATCGCTCAGGTAAGCGGCCGCGTAGTGAATGGCATTTTCGAAGGCTCAGTGATGGTGCCACGCCATGTGGAAGCATTGTGGGAAAAGGGCTTGATTTCAGTATATGCACACAAGGACAACTCCACCCACATGGTGAACGGTCAGTTCAATAAAATTGAGATTTCACCTTACAGCGCATCGGAAGTGACCGTGGTCGATACCACGGCTCCTGTCATCGAAAAGATGTTCTTCAACGATGAGAGCAGCTTCGCCGAAGGCGCATACATTCCTGCAAACTCCACACTCTACATCACCGTGACCGACGATGTGGCCATCAGCAACATGTCGGTAGGACTCGGCAACGCCATGACGCTGAAACTCGATGGAGGCAAGGAAACTTACCGTGAAGTGCAGAGTCACGCCACGTTGAGCGAAAACGGTAAGCGAATGGATATCGCCCTTCCACTCACTGGCATCACTGCAGGTCAGCACCGCCTCACCTACATCGTGCACGATGCTGCCGGCAACGAGGCAACGCACACCATCAACTTCCTCGTGGGTCCTGCAAGCAAGGTGACGCTTTACACCGAAGAAGTGCCCGCTATCGACAAAGCCACATTCAACATTGAAAGCGAAACCAGCGAGGCTCCAACCGTGACCGTGAAGGTGACCGATGCCGCTGGCAACCTCGTGTGGACCAACACCACCAGCCAATTCCCATTGGTTTGGGATTTGAAGGACAAAGCCGGCAACAAGCTCGCTCCCGGCCTCTACCGATATTTCGGCACCTACAAGAGCGCAACCGAATACGGCGGCACCGAAATCAGCAAGCTCATCGTAATCGACGACTACAAACACGCCACCCAGCAATAGACAACAATTAACTTTTTTATTCACCTATAAACATAGCTCACTATGGAGAAAAAAACAATTGAACTAAAAAGTTCGGAGATTGAGATGCTCCGTTCTGGTATGAATGACAATGTGAACCTTCTTGCTGATGATGAACTAAGCGAATTATTTGGAGGCTACCAATGTGGAAAAAATTTCTGTATGCCAAAATATGGCGACAAATGCACAAAGCTATATTGCGAAAGTAAGTTCTGTGCTGAATAAACAACTTTACAAAAAGTTCATTATATAATATAGCATACAATTCTACCACATCTCCTATAATAGTCATGTGCGTTCAGACACATTCGCTGAAGAGACAACATCTATACTTATTGTTATGTATGGGGGAGGAGGAAATCCCCCATACATACACATTTCTAATAAAAAAACAATCAAGCAGTGAAATTCTCTCGCTTTAATATAGTGTTAGAAAAAGGTGAGTACCTTTTATTATACAACACCCTTACAGGAAAAATTGTAAAAATCAAAGCAACAGCTTATTGTATTGAAAACAATGACCTGTACGAATTAGGATTCGTGGTCGAAGATGACGAAGACTTAGCGCAGTACAAGTACATGTACTATGGGCAGATGTTTAATTTCAGTGAGGTCAATTTAGTGATTGCCACTTCGATGAGTTGCAACTTATGTTGTCCATACTGTTTTGAAGGCAACAACAAGCGTCCCTTAACCATAGACAGCGGCACTATTGAGAGCATTTTAAAATATTTGAGAAAGCACAAAGAAAAGCCAATTAGCATCACATGGTTTGGCGGAGAACCGATGCTCGCACACACGGCTATTGCTCAAATCAGCAACAGCCTCAATGCTGAGTCTATTCCGTTCTCATCAATCATTATTACTAACGGCACAATTTTTCCCGACTCCTTTCTGTCGAAAATCGACAGCTACAATATCAAGAGCATACAAATCACTTTTGACGGACTTCAGTCTTCACATGACGCCAAACGCTTCTTCAAAAATGGAGATGGAACATTTAACGTGATTTTAAGAAATATCGACCGACTGTTAAGCGAATGCAATGCAGAAATTGTGCTAAAAATGAATGTGGACTCTGAAAACATCGAAGAATTTCACAAGTTAAAACTTTTTTTAAAAGAAAAGTACTCAGAACACTTCAAAAAAGGCAGAGTCAATATCACATCAAACTATATCCGCAAAAAAACGAATTTCAAAGGCATAGAGAATTGCATCAATTGTGTAGAATATTTTGACTTTGAACTGAAAAACGGCAAAAGAATGACAGTGCCCTCGCTGATAGGACCATGTGCATTACGTGGACGCGGTTATTTTGTTATTGGACCAGATGGTTCGATATATAAATGTATGGAACATTTAGGAGAGGACAAACACGCCATCGGCAATATCAACAATTTTAGTTTCAGTTTGAAGAAGGAGAGTGCATCATGCTTTAAAAATATGCCATTCGATGACCCTGTTTGTAGCAAATGTGAAATTCTCCCAATCTGTGGCGGAGGCTGTCCCAACGAAAGAGAAAGCTGTTCAGTGAAAGAGAAAGAAAGACCTTGCCCTGCTGAAAAATATAAAATCAACGAAATAATCTCCAAAATATATGAGAATCAATAAGACCGTAATAATGCTCATGGCTCTTGTCGCTTTCGGAATGCCAAATGCCTTGAGCGCACAAGTAAAAGTAGAACTGACTGCCAACGGTGTGAAAAAAATCCCGACAAAGGTCACTCTTTTTCAAGATACCGCTATGGTGGCAAGCCAATCGTTTACAGATATGGCATTCGTTTTACCCAATGTGCCATTCAACAGGCTCAAGTTGGAAGCGCGCAACTATCAGACCTTAACGCAGGACTACAACCAGACTGACTCTATTTTAAAATTCTCCCTCAAGCGCGATACTACAGTGAGTCTCGACGAAGTAGTGGTAACAGCCACTACCACCATGATAACCAATGGTGTAAACACGAAATATCTGAATGTAGCAGACGGTTATTTAGGACAGTTCCATACTGGTCTGGAAACACTGGAATGGACACCGGGACTCATGAAAACGAATGGTGTGATTTCCGTGCCAGGGCGTGGTGTGCCACTGATTTATATTGACAACCGCCGCATCACCTCACAAAAGGAACTAAAAAGCATTCTGTCGAGCGACATATCCTCAATAGAGATTATTAGAGAACCAGGCGGTGAGTATCCTCCAGGCACAACAAGCGTGTTGCGCATTAAGATGAAAAAACACCTCAGCGACTATGTATCGCTCTCGCCAAGTGCCGACTACACGCAACGCAGCCACAATGCTGGCGCAGGAGTTGCACTGAACTCCGACTTTAGATTCAACAAGGTGTCGGGAACGCTTGCGGTGGACTACAGCCATGGTGGCAGCAATCCGTCAAGCAAATCAAGCACCGTGGTCACCGACCCATACTCTGCCGCATCAGGACCATCGGAAGAATACCATTCAAGAGAAAAGAACCGCTACCGTAGCAACGATGTGAGCGTGTTTGCAGGCATAAGCTACGACATCAACAAGAGTTCACGACTACAGGCACAGTATTCTGGCAGTTTTGAGCATAGCAAGACACGCACTGCCACGGCGATTGAGACACTCCTGCCAGAGTACCAACTCAAATCGTACACAGAGTGGCAAAACGCCAACAACCACTCCCACAACGCTGGCATTGGCTATTATCTTGATGTCAACAATACTACATTTTCCATACGCTCGTCATATAGCGACATTCAACGCAAAAGCCACGACATTTTCTCCAACAGTTCCACAACGATATCCAACCCCACACACTACAAAGCATGGCTATCGTATGCCGAACTCACACAAAAGATAGGTGGCAATGGCTCCCTGTCGGCAGGATATACGGGCGTACATTCCTCCAACAGCAATAGCTACGTCACAAATGGCGCAGAAAGCCTTGTGGATGTGACAAGCACGGTGGTTTCTGGGTATGCCTCATATTCCCACGACATAAAAAAAGTGACCTTGAGCGGAGGATTGGCATACACCTACGACTACCTCAAAAGCGAGATGGCAGGAATTGCACCATTCGACAAACGCTACCACATCCTTAAACCATCGGCTTCCATCAGCTGGAGAGTGAAAGACAAGAACCTTTCGCTTGGCTATCGACGCTACGACTACGCTCCACAATACTATCAGCTTAATCCAAATATAGAATTTTCCGACTCGTTGAACTATTATGTGGGCAACCCAAACTTGGGCTACTCTAAATTAAACGAACTGTCGTTGAACTTCGGCTCATGGAAAGATTTTTCCACCAGATTGGAGTTCAACTGGAACAACAATCCTGTAATCGACACTTATTCACAATACGATGGTGTAAAAAACGCAATTCTCACCCGTCCTGAAAATAGTGGCAAAAACAGAAATCTTAGTTTTGATATAACCTACAGTATCTGGCAACGCAAATACAATGTGTATGCGTCGTCGCTCCTCGTATATTCCAGCCATAAATATTCAGCACTCGGAAGTATGAACACCCAAAACCAACTGTCGTGGATGCTCTCGCTCAATGCAAGATATACGATTGCCGGAAAATACAACCTTTTCACCTATAGCTGGTACCGCACTCCTTACCGTTATGCCAACCAACGCTTCGGCCACACTTTAGGCGTGAATGTGGGTATATCCACCTCTTTCCTTAAAAAAAGTCTGAAAGTATCGATTACTGGGCAAGACCTATTTAACAGAATGGTGAGCCCAACCACATTAAGAACCTTATCGAACAACGTGGTGAAATACGTAAAAAACGACCGCGATGGAAGAAGTGTGAACATTTCCATCACCTACACTTTCAACAACATAAAAACATCGTTTGAACGCGACGACAGCGACAGCACCTATAAGCAACGAACAGAACAACGATAAAACATCTCACACCTTCAGGTTCATTTTCATGTCTTATAGCATGTATTGCTTAGAAAATAATACAGTTTTAGCTGAATTATACCAAGATGCCTCTATACTTCCAGGACTGCTCTATGGGAGTACTGGGTTAGGTATATCCCTATGGCTAAGTCAGCAAATCACAGATAGTGACTTCTTCCGAAAAAGCATTCAAGGGTTAGGAAGAATATCCTCTGATCTCAGTATCGAACAAGGAATTACGGGCGTAGGAATAGCAATTAATTTGCTATTCCTAAAAAAACACGGAAAACAGCTAAGTGGCATACTGAACGAAATTGACGCAAAGGTGTATCAACAGACGGCATACCACTCCAATATACCCACATCTGCGCTATATGGCTCAATTATATATTTTTGCCATCGCTTAAAGTATGACCAGGCAATGCCTAATGTACTACGCACTATCCTTTCTCAGCATACATCCGCACTGACAGAGATTTTTACACAAAGATTTTTAGAGTCGGCTGATGTTGACTACAGATATTCAATGTTGCATTTTCCGTCACTTTTTGTTTACACCCTGTCAAGTGTGCTGTCGTCACTCCCTGACAAAACAATATGGAAGAATAAGATAAAGGCATTAATCCCAAAAATAGTGGAAGTGTACCCCTACATAGCGGGAAACCGCCTACTTTACTGGATAGCGCTATCACGTCTAAGCCACTCCATTGAAGGAAATGCAGAAATTGACACCCACTTAAGCACCTTGGAACATTCTATTTCTGAACATTCACTGCTCGATGGGGTTAATGGTAACGTGTATTGGGGAGAAGGTGTCTGCGGCATCTACTGTATGGCAAGGAACTTCCCTCAAATTAAAAACCATATAGGAGAATTTTCCTGTGAGATAGAAAGTATCATTAATTCATCAAACGAAATACAGCACCTGCGTGATACAAACTACCTGAAAAACCATTATAGTCTATGGAATGGAGTAGCAGGGCTGAAATTAACAGGACTACTGATGAAAACAGACCGCTTTAGATATGGATACACGAAGAGGTAACGAAACCACCATATTAATACTGTTCAGAGCCGACTCCATCAGGAGACTCTATAATATAGCAATGGTAGTGAAGTCGCTCACCTCACTAAACTGCATGAATATCTACGTGAGGGAAGCCGACTGCGTAAACCGTCATATCACACAATTACTGCTTCCACATAGCGTCAAATACGAATTTGTGATTGACAAAGACAACGTGCTACACAAAACAAGACACTTCAATCAAATGTTAGAGCAGGTGTCCACCCCTAATGTGGGCATTTGGGACACCGACACCATTGCCTATTCCACTTCTATAATAGAATGTATCAATGTGCTAAAAAACAGAAATGCATTAATGGCACTTCCATACAACGGCATTTGCCTTGACACGTCAGAGGTGATTGCTGACTGCTATATGCAAAGTTCTGACTTCAACATTCTTGACACATACAGCTACCTGATGAAAAGGCTTCAACCACAACGTCTCACAGGTGGCGCAGTGATCATGAACAAGGATGCATTCTTTAACTTAGGAGGGGAAAATGAAAATTATTATGGTTGGGGGGATGACGACTACGACCGATATATCCGCTTTTATCAAAGCGGTGCCCCCATTTTCCGAAGCGATACGCCTCTGTTCCACTTAAGCCATCCTCGTGGAGAAAACAGTAGATTTTCATCATCAGCATTTGCTATTGCATCAAAAATAGAACTTTCAAAGACTGCCAGCCACAAGCGATGAGAATACTCCGCTACACATACAGTAAAATCCTCAACCTCTTCCTTAGACGTTTTGATTCACTTATCAGCATTGCTGACTGTACCGCCAGTAAGCTGTATGATGTGGAATTGACGATTTGCGCAACAAAAACACACATTAGCACTATCCAGATTAAAAGCCTCTATTATTCAATGCAATCAAAGCAGATGGTTCTGCGTTGTTCAGTCAATGGCATAATGATTACGAAAACATTAGAAAAACGTCAGATTCTCAACCAGGCGACCTTTGAGGCTAAAATCAAGAACAGAAAAACGTTTCAGTTCACCATTTCCATACCTGATATAGGAACAATGCATCTCCAACGCACCAATCAAGAGCTGTTCTTTAAAACCTTCCTGTCTGCTGCCGACATTATAAGTCTTCTACCCGAACAAATGCCCAACAGACATGAGATAGCCGAAAGTATGCCCAATGGATTAAAGGTATTAGCATACTACAATGGCAATATCCAAAGCGTACACCCGAAAATCAGCTATGCTACAGAAGGATTCTACAGAAAAAAAAGTGTCACTGATTTTGGTCCACTTCTTAAGGGCTGCATACTACAAGCCCTTGAAAAGCAGCATCACTTCAGCAAAAGCAATATCCGATATGAGGACATTCCCCTACTAGTCAAATCAGCAGTCATTTGTACAGAAGATCCTGCTTACATGCTCCATAAGGGCGTTTGTCCCTATGCTTTAGGACTGATAGTGCAGTCGCTAATGTGTGGTCGCTTGCCACATGGTGGCGGTAGCACCATCACCCAACAGCTTATGCGAAACGCCTTCTTTCCCAGCGAGCTATCAATACATAGAAAAATCAAAGAAATTGTCACCTCTCTAATAGCAGAAAATGTTTACAACCTTTCCAAGCACGACATCTTGGAAACCTACTTGAACATGACGGAAATGGGCAGAGACGTGTTCGGCGTAGCCGATGCCTCATTCCATTATTTTGGAAAGCCCATATTCCAACTAACAGAGATTGAAGCACTTACACTAACTTATGTTTTACCACGCCCAATTTTTTTTGAAGAAGCCCTTATAAAAAAAACTGAGCAACTGAAGACAAACCTAAAAGCGCACATTTTGCGATTTCTACCCACTTTGGTGAATAAAAAAGTAATTTCTCACATTCACGAAACGTTTCCAATCCGAGGCATACGTTTCCAACCATCCTTTGGGTTTCTGCCGTTTACTACACCGAAGCCACTACATCATGTAAAGTACATTATTGTTCACTGTTCAGCCACCGCATTTGGTTTCGACGCAGGGACAGAAACCCTTAGACTCATACATCTGCAAAGAGGATTTGATGATGTGGGCTACCACTGGATTATCAAAATCAATGGGGATATAGAAGCTGGCAGAAGCGAGAATCTGCAAGGAGCACACTGCGAAGGCCACAACCACCATAGCATAGGAGTTTGCTATGTCGGAGGTCTTGATGCCGACGGACAGCCGGCCAATACCTTAACAGCAAACCAGGACGTAGCACTGGTAGCACTATGTAAAAATCTGAAGAAAAAATATCCAATGGCAAAGATTGTAGGTCACAGCCAAATAGCGAACAAGTGTTGCCCTTGCTTCAATGTGGAAAAATGGAAAAAACTTCACAACCTATGAAAGTAAAATTCTGTGCACAGCGAGATATGATGGACTGCGGAGCCGCCTGCCTGCAATCCATTTGCCAACACTATGGCAAGGAAATTGAATTACTACACATCCGCAATCTTTGCCACATCACGAGAAACGGTGTGTCGATGCTTGGCATTGCCGATGCCGCAGAGGCTTTAGGCCTTAATACGATTGGTGTGAAACTCACATGGGAGCAACTGTGCAAAGATGCACATTTACCATGCATTATACACTGGAACCAGCGGCATTTCGTAGTGGTAGCCAAAATCAGAAACGACATCGTGACAGTAATGGATCCTGCTATCGGCATTCTCAAATACAAAAAAACTGATTTTCAGAAATGCTGGCTACAGCTTAGCGGCACTAACGTAGCAGAGAAAATGGGCGCAGCACTACTGCTCTCGCCCACAGCAGAGTTCTATTCGTCGACAAAGGAGAAGCACAGTGGTGCAAGTACACAAATTTCAGCCCTATTGAAGCATCTGCGTCCATTCAGGTCAAGAATGGCAATCATAACACTTACAATGCTCATCGGCTGTGCGGTTTCGGTAATATTCCCCTACCTAACCAAAGAAATCGTCGACACAGGTATTAAAAACTCAGACTTAGGTTACATTTCCCTAATTCTGGTAGCAGAATTAGCTCTTCTCATTGGGTTACTTGTGAACAACGTAATACGAAGCCGGCTAATGCTAAGCCTCACCACAGGCATCAGTATTGAGCTGATTTCAGGCTTTCTCGGTCGCCTAATGGCTTTGCCGATAACCTTTTTTGACACCAAACACATTGGCGACATTATACAGCGCATCAAGGATTTCAGCCGAATAGAGGAGTTTCTGACTGAAACCCTACTCAGTCTGCTGCTGTCGGTGGCGACATTCGCTATATATGGTGCCATGATGCTGAATTTTTCTCTAACCATTTTAATCATATTCTTGTTGGGAAGCGCACTTTATGTGGGATGGGTCACCATTTTTCTGAAAAAGCAGAAGCGGCTTGACTACACAATGTTTCAATTGCTTGCAGGCAACGAGAGCAACTTGATTCAACTTGTGAACGGTATGCAAGAGATAAAACTCAATTCTTGCGAGCGGAAGAAACGCTGGGAATGGGAACGTCTGCAAAACCAAATTTTCAAGTTGAAGCGATATGGCCTACGCCTACAGAACACCCAGTCCACAGGGGCGGCTATGATAGATCAGGCCAAAAACCTCATTATCGTGTTTTTGGCGGCAAAGGGAGTAGTGGACGGAAACATCACTGTTGGGGAACTCGTTGCGATACAGTATATCATCGGGCAACTCAACGCGCCATTACACCAGTTTGTGTCGTTTCTACGATCACTTCAAGATGCGAAAATCAGCATGGAGAGAATGGGAGAAATCAGTTCAGTAACCGAAGAAGAAAAACTGTTTAGCCACATTCGACAAGGGGACGCCAGTGGCGGCTACATACGTTTAGACCATGTGTCGTTTCAGTACGATGGCCCAAGGTCATCAAAAGTGCTAAACGATGTGAGCTTCACCGTTCCACAAGGAAAGGTGACCGCAATTGTGGGTATGAGCGGTAGTGGTAAAACCACTATACTGAAGCTAATGTTATCATTCTTTTACCCCACAGAGGGTGACATCCTGATAGGTGAAACACCCCTAAAGCATATCAGTCCTAAAGAATGGCGCAAACACTGCGGAGTAGTGATGCAAGACGGTTTCCTGTTCTCAGACACGATAGAAAACAACATAGCCCTCACCGACGGGGAAATAGATGCCAGCAGAGTCGTGAGAGCTGCCAAGATAGCATGCATTCACGAACACATCATGTCGCTCCCAATGAAATATAATACACGAATTGGTGCAGATGGACATGGACTGAGCGCAGGACAAAATCAGCGACTACTGATAGCAAGGGCTGTGTACAAAAATCCAGAATACATATTCCTTGACGAAGCCACCAATTCTTTAGACACCACCAACGAGGTCAACATCCTCTGTGCCCTACAGTCGTTCTTCAAGGGAAAAACTGTCGTAATTGTGGCGCATAGGCTCAGTACTATAAAGAATGCGGACAACATCGTGGTTCTAGCCAACGGCCGTGTTGCCGAACAGGGTACGCACCAGCAACTGATAGCTAATCAAAAGGAGTATTACACCCTCATCAAAAACCAAGTAGACCATGTCGGATAAAAAGCAATCCTGGCCTGACATATCAATTATTGTTCCGGCCTTTAACGCCTCAAAAACCATACGGAGATGCCTCAAGTCAATTTCCAAAATAACAACTGCCAAGGTTGAGACTATCGTCGTTGACGATGGCTCATCCGATGACACTTGCATACTGGCTTCAAGTATCTATCACCCCAAAAACCACACTATAACTATAATTCAAACACGTAATCAAGGCGTCTCTTCTGCACGCAACCTTGGCTTACAACTTGCAAAAGGACACATCATAGCATTTGTGGATAGCGATGACACCATACTGGCATCAAACTTTGCAAGCCTCTGCAATCAACTCCACAAGTCGGATTGTGATGTAGCTATTGGTGGTGTTCACATTCTCTTCAACCAGTCTGTGACTGAATATCGAAAGGTTCCCGACCACCTCGTCAACATCACGCTGTCAGGAGAAGAAACTTTCTCCGCATTACACAAGGAAGATGTATTCACACCATTAGTATTCGCATACGTTTGGAAGAAGGAATACATTGAACGACACCAATTCAAATTCAAGTTCAGAATTTCAGAGGACGACCTGTGGACAACTAAAGCCATTTGCTTAGCAAAAAGTGTACTTTTCACAAATCACATACACTACAACTACATTAAAAGAGAGAAATCGCTCACAGCCTGCAACAAGAACAGCAATTTAAGAATGCTTTGCCATTATTCTGTTTCTCTTGAACTATATAATTTCATCACAAGCCATAACTTTGACAAAGAGACTGCTGGATGGATTTCATGCAAAATTCTACACCTTATCTGCGACACATTAAACACCGCACAACAACTGTCGGTCACAAAAAGCATCTCATTAAAACTGTGCTACATGGTCAAGTCTTTCATCATAAAAAGTGAAAATATGTATATTCGTCGCATTGGGTTCTGTTATTTGCTGAGAATTGAGTCATATATCAAGAAAGGCATAGCCAAACTCAATAACGAGGAATAGAACACTCAAGCGAATATAAACGCTTACCCTTGCTTTCTAATTATCCATCTTCCATTTTCAGCTATTGTTTTGAAAAATACGGCGAAAAAAAATTTGTTATATGGTTGAAAAATAGTAACTTTGCAGTCGATTTCCAAAAGGCTCTGTTAAGTGCCTCGCTTTATTGTGCGCAGGCCGCCGTATGGTTTAACTTGATTTACAATTAATTAAATGTACGCAATTGTAGAAATTCAGGGACAGCAGTTCAAAGCCGAAGCAGGCAAGTACTTGTTTGTTCATCACATCGCTGAAGCCAAGAAAGGTGAAACAGTGGAATTCGACAAGGTTCTTCTTGTTGACGCTGAAGGCGCTGTTAAGGTAGGTGCACCAACCGTTGATGGTGCAAAAGTAGTTTGCGAGGTCGCAGAAGAACTCGTAAAGGGTGAACACGTGATCGTTTTCAAGAAAAAACGTCGCAAAGGCTATCGCCGTCTTAACGGTCATCGCCAACAATTCACCAAAGTAGTGATTAAAGAAGTTATTGCTTAACCCCTAAAATTTTAACAGATTATGGCACATAAAAAAGGTGTAGGTAGTTCTAAGAACGGTCGCGAGTCACATAGCAAACGACTCGGTGTGAAAATTTTTGGTGGTCAATTCGCTAAAGCCGGTAACATCATCCGCCGTCAACGCGGTACTGTTAACCGTCCAGGCGTAAACGTTGGCATGGGTAAAGACCACACTCTTTACGCATTGGTTGACGGTGTTGTTGAATTCAAGCAACGCGCTGGTCACACCTTCATCAACGTAATCGCAGCTGAAGGCGAACAGAACTAAAGCAACAAAAAGAAGCGACCGCTTAGCCGCTACTTTCTAAATCGCAAAAGCAGTTTCCCAACCTCTGGGAAACTGCTTCTTTATTACCCCCCACCACACACCCCCCACCCTCCACAAAACCAAGCCACAAACCATTCACCCCCACCTCGCCACAAAAAAACATCCATTTAATCCATTTAAACACCATTACCGGCTCAGTGGAAAATTCCTGGGGATAGATTATGCAATGTTGCCGAATTGTGAATGGAATAAAAAACAAAAACATAAAAAACAGCCTTGGAGCAATGTGGAATGCTT
>ERZ857629.473-NODE-473-length-55767-cov-5.069770_pt1 | contig 55767 bp, 40 predicted proteins | sample MGYA00519700_ERZ857629 | MGnify/ENA primary metagenome ERZ857629 (study PRJEB31778, sample SAMEA3449351) | human gut metagenome | biome: human gut; feature: human-associated habitat; material: faeces | place: United Kingdom | collected 2010/2012 ... | reverse complement strand
TTACTTCTTTGTTACCTGGAAGGCAGGAAGTTCGACAAAGCCTTTCCTTTCAATGTTTTTGACGGTTTTTTATGTTCGAGCCTCGTCGCTCTGTGAAGATCCTTGAAACTGCAATGGTTTCAAGGATTTTTTGTTGCTTTCATTTGACAAAAGTGTTCAATGTGGACACATGACCACACATTGACGTGTATACATAAAATGGTGAGTGAGATAAACTTACAGCATCAAACGAGGAAATAATGCTGATAACAAGCGGCATGGACAGGTGCCCAGATTGTGAATATGCACAGGCAACGCGATGAAGTCGAATGTGACCAGAAAGGATGTTGCGGATAGGGCGGGCGTTTCCGTATCCGTCGTGTCCAGAGCTTTAAACAACAGTGGATATGTTGAACAGAGTAAGAAGGACACAATCCTTAGAATTGCCAAGGAATTAGGCTATGTGCCAAACCCGGTGGCTATGTCTCTTCAGCAGAAAAGAACCAGGCAGATTATTTTCTATTGCAAAGATCTCAACAATTCTTTCAACATTGGAATGTACTTTGGCATGCTGTCTGAAGCGAAAGCCCGGGATTATGTGGTGATGATCAATGGAGACATGGATTTTGCCAATATTAAAGGAATGATTACGGACGGCATTATTCTACAGAATGATGTGTTTGCGGCAGAATATATTTCATATTATGGGAAAAATTATTTTCTTCCGGTGGTTTGCGCGAGCTTTGGGAACATGCAGTCTCTTTCGGTGGCTGTCCCGACTGTGGAATGGGATCTTTACAGCAGCATGGAATTTGCCATTCATTATCTGAAAAAGCGAGGACATCGAAGAATTGCTTATGCAGGGCCGTATCCCTATGATAGCGGCGATGCAAGAACGAGATGCTGGAAAAACGCTATGAAAACTGTGTTCGAAGACCAATTAGAAAAGTACTATCTTGGCATCGAAGGAGAAACGGAATGTGATGTTGCTAAAACGGTCAGCGGTTTGGAAAATATCGATGAATATTATCTTGAAAAAGGAAAAACAGTCGGACGGGAATTTTTGGAGAAAAAGCCGGATGTAAGCGCTGTAATTTGTTTTAACGATGAATTCGCCATTGGCTTTATTTCACAGCTTGAGTTTGGAGGTAAAAAGATACCGGACGATATTTCGATTATGAGTTTTGACGGCACGATTCGAAGAAAGACCATGGCTCCGGAAATTACAAGCGTTACTCCGGATCCGGAAGATATGGGAAAGAAGCTGGCTAATCTTCTGATGGATCGGATCGAAGGAAAGAAAATACACTATTATTCCAGACAGAACATACATATTGCAGAAGGCGCCTCTGTAAGAACTGTATGATGTTGATATTTTGTATTCAATGGTTGGTACAACAAGGAGGATGAATTATATGAAAGCGAAAAGAGTATTGGCTCTGACTGCTGCATCAGCATTATCGATTTCTCTTCTTGCCGGCTGCGGCGGAAGTGATTCTTCAGGAGCTGCTTCAAGCAGTGCAGAATCTGCAGACGCTTCTTCTGACAATGCACAAACGGAATCCGGCGAGCTTGTGGAAGCTGGAAGCGACGTTTCCGGGGATATTGTTGTTGGCGGCTGGCCGTCTGGCGATGACGCTTTTGAAGCGGCGATGGCTGGATTTAATGAGAAATATCCTAATATTAATGTGGAACTTCAGTTCACGGATACCACCGCGCATCATCAGAACTTACAGACAGCCCTTGCGGCCGGATCGGGAGCTCCGGATGTAGCAATGGTAGAGGGAGCGTATGTAGCTCAGTATCGGAATTCTGCTGCACTTGCTGACCTGAATCAGTTTGGGGTTCAGAATTTAAAGGATGATTTCGTATCGTTTAAATGGGATCAGTGCATTTCGGATGACGGTTCCGCGATGCGTCTGATTCCCTGGGATGTAGGACCGACAACCATTTTCTATCGGACGGATATTTTTGAGAAGGCCGGACTTCCGACGGATCCGGAAGAGGTTGATGAATATCTGAGCACATGGGACGGGGTGCTGAAGGCAGCGGAGGCTGTGCATGCTTTGAGCAATAACAACTGGTTTATTGCGGATGGCTCCTATCTGTATCAGCTGCTTTTCCAGAACAGAGATTATTATGATGAGGATCTGAACCTGAAGCTTGAGAGAGACGGCGACATCGATTGCCTGAATACGATCATTAAGATGCGTCAGGAAGGCCTGGATATGAACGTGGATATGTGGTCGACGGAAGCTTATGCGGCATACGCAGACGGATCTATCGCATGTGTGCCGAACGGCTGCTGGTTTGGCGGATTCCTGAAGACGGATATTGATCCAGATGGAGCAGGTCATTGGGCTGTTGCAAATCTTCCGGCAGGAATCGGAGCAAAGAACTGGGGAGGTTCCTTCCTTGTAATTCCGGAGCAGAGCCAGAATAAAGAAGCTGCATGGGCGTTTGTATCTTACATGCTCGCAACGGCTAAGGGGCAGAATGATATGTTTGAAGCAGTGGACTACTTCCCGGCATACACTCCTGCTTATGAGGATAATGCCATTTATGAGTACGAGGATCCTTATTTCGGCGGACAGAAAACAAGAGAGCTCTGGGCAGAGCTGGCTACGCAGCTGGAGCCTGTTTACACTACGCAGATGGACACCACAGCTGAAGGACAGATTTTCACATCTGTGAACCAGGGCCTTCAGGAAGGTAAGAGCGCAGAGGAGATCCGTGATCTGCTTGCACAGAATATCGATGCGGCAACCAAGGAAATTAAGGAGCAGCAGATTCAGACATTAAAGGATGCGGGAGTTTGGAAGGATAACTGAAACCGCTTCGGATGAACTGCAGAAGACCTCACGGAGGCTGGGCATACAGCCCGGTCTCCGTTTTGATTTTGAGGAGGAACGAACGGAATGAACCTCAAACAAGTTTGGAAAGACTATAAGGTGGCATATTGTTATGTAGCTCCATTTTTTATTCTTTTTGCAATTTTCGGACTGTTTCCCATTGCCTATGGATTCTATCTCAGCTTCTTTCGATGGGATGGCTTGTCGGCAATGCATTTTATCGGACTTGAGAATTATATGAATGTTTTTAAGGATCCGCTGTTCTGGAAGGCCTTAAAAAACACATTGCTGATTGGAATTATTGCGCATATTCCGATTCTTCTCGGAGGCTTGGCGCTTGCATTTATTCTGAATTCCAAGCTGGTGAAGGGCGAGAATATTTTCAAAACCATCTATTTTATGCCGATGGTAACAAGCTCCGTAGCAATTTCGATTGTTTTCCAGCAGATGTTTGGGAATAACTACGGTGTCATTAACTGGTTCGTAACATTGCTTGGCGGAGAAAAGATTAACTGGCTTGGCGGAGATGGCTCGCTGATTAAGGTGGCCGTCATTGTGATGTTTGCCTGGAAGTGGATTGGCTGGAACATGGTCATTTATCTGGCGGGTATGCAGGGAATCAGCAATGATATTTATGAGGCGGCTGAGATCGATGGAGCAAATCAGGTACAGGTTCTGTTTAAAATATGCATCCCGCTGCTGAAGCCAATCATTATTTTTACAATCATTCAGTCGACAATCGGTATGTTTAATTTGTTTACCGAGCCGTTTATCCTGACCGGACAAAATTGGCAGGGAGGTCTGAATAACGGCGGCCTGACGCTGATGACGTATTTGCTGTCAAAGGCACCGCAGGGAGGAAATCTGTATGGTTATGCATCTGCAGTTGCATACATCATTACCATTATGATCGTAATCATTTCTGTCTGTGTAAATAAAGGAACCGAGGATAAGAAAGATCCGGACTATATTGCGGATAAGGCGGTTCAGCGTCAGAGAAAAGAAATGCGTAAGGAATCAAGAAAGGCAAGAAAGGAGGGAAGAAACTGATGAAACTTCTTTTGTTTATTGCCGCTGTTGCAGTTGTGCTGTTCGTAATCGCCAGATTTGTCCCGAGAGGAAAAACAATTGCTCTCTACGCCGTCCTGGTCATTGTTGCTGTTGTCATGCTGTTTCCCTTTTATGACATGTTTGTCATGTCGACAAGAACAACGAAGGAGATCTTTTCCTTTCCTCCGTATCTGACCTTTGGCGGAAATCTGAAAACCAACTTCATAAACATGAATGATGCCGTTAATTTTCTGAGGGCATTTGGAAACAGCTGTATCATCACATTTTCGTATGTGGCACTGGTTCTGTTTTTCTGCTCGATTGCCGGCTACGCGTTTGCCATTTACAACTTTCCGGGGCGGTCTGTTCTGTTTGGCATCCTTCTCGGAACCATGATGATCCCGGCGACAGCCGGAATTATTCCCTGGTACATTATGATGAGTAAGTTCCATTGGGTGGATACGTTCCGGGCCCTTATTATTCCGAACTGCGCGAATGCATTCGGTATATATTGGATGCGGCAGTATTGCAAAAACAACGTTCCGGTGTCTCTTGTGGAGGCCGCCAGAATTGACGGCTGCTCGGAATGGACGGTTTTCTTCCGGATTGTGGCACCCATCCTTCTTCCGGCGTATGCATCTTTGGGAATCATGAATTTCGTCAATGTGTGGAATGACTTTATGCAGCCGATGATGATTTTAAAGAGCCCGAAGCTTCAGACACTTCCGTTGATGCTTCGCTCTATGGTGAGTGACCGAGGCACCGATTACGGCGCGATGATGCTGGCAAGTACCTGTGCGGTGCTTCCGCTGCTGGTTGCTTTTCTGTGTGCATCTAAATACTTTATGTCCGGATTGACAGCAGGTGCTGTGAAAGAGTGATCGGAAATAGTAAATGATTTTGTTGAGAGGTAAAATATGAGCTATTTGTTAAACGGTGATCGAATCATTATGGGCACGGATTATTATCCGGAGCACTGGGACAAGAGCATGTGGGAAGAGGATCTGGAACGCATGCTGGAAACAGGAATTGAGGTGATCCGGATTGCGGAGTTTTCATGGAACAAATTCGAGCCCCGGGAGGGAGAATATACATGGGATTTCTTTGATGAATTTTTGGACCTGTGTGAGAAAAAGGGAATGCGGGTGATTTTCTGCACGCCCACCGCAACTCCGCCTGCATGGATGACGGATCGGTATCCGGAGGTTCTGAATGCGAGGCAGGACGGCGTTTTGTACCGGCATGGTGCAAGGCGGCATTACAATTATAACTCGCTGATTTATCAAAGATTCACCAGAGAATTGACGGAACGGTTGGGGGAGCACTATGCAAAGCATCCGGCAATCATCGGATGGCAGCTTGACAATGAGATCAACTGTGAAATGAATGAGTTCTACTCCGATAGCGACACGATTGCGTTCCGGGAATTTCTGAAGAAGAAATACGGAACCATTGAGGCGCTGAACGCCGCCTGGGGAACCGTCTTCTGGAATCAGACCTATACGTCCTGGGGGGAGGTATACGTTCCGCGCACCACTCTCAGCAACAACACAAATCCGCATGAGGTACTGGATTACAAGCGCTTTGTGTCCGACAGTGCCTGCAGGTGGGCGAAGCTGCAGAGCGATATTCTGCGGAAATATATCAAGCCCGGAGATTTTATCACTACCAATGGATTGTTCGGTGATCTGGATAATCATCGAATGACGAGCGAAAGCCTGGATTTCATGACCTATGACTCCTATCCGAACATGGCTTATGGCCTGAATTCCCATTTCATCGAAATGAACGAATTAAAGGACCGGATGTGGTGCATGAATCTGGACGAAGTGCGGTCTCTTCAGGGAATCTTTGGTATTATGGAGCAGCAGTCCGGGGCGAACGGATGGAATACCGGAATGGAGGCTCCGACACCCCGCCCCGGCCAGATTACACTCTGGACCATGCAGAGCATCGCGCACGGCGCGGATTACATCAGTTATTTCCGGTGGAGAACCTGCACGATGGGAACGGAAATATACTGGCATGGCATTCTGGATTACAGCAGCCGTGAGAACCGGAGAATCCGCGAAATCCGCGAAATTCACAGAAAATTCGAGGCTATTTCGGAGCTTGCCGGTTCGGAATATGAAGCGAAGATCGGCATTGTCGAAACCTATGACAACAAGTTTGACGCAGAGCTTGATGTTTGGCATGGAAATATCGAGAATACCAGCAGAATGGGGCTTTACACCGCTTCTCAGATGACGCATACTCCGGTTGATTTTGTATACCTTCGCAAAGAATCGACCGTGGAGGATCTGAAGCGGTACCGTGTTTTGTTCTATCCGCATGCGCTCCTTCTGGATGAGCAGCAGACGGCGGTTCTGGCAGAATATGTTTCGCAGGGCGGAGTGCTTGTTCTTGGGTGCCGTGCCGGGATGAAGAATGAAAACGGAAGATGCGTGCAGGAGAACCTTCCCGGACTTGCAAGGGAGCTTGCCGGTGCGGAGGTTGCAGAATTTACCCTTGTTGCGGCAGAAGAGGCGCCGGTCTATGCGGACTGGGACGGTGAAATGGTGGAAGCTGCTGTCTTCAATGATGAGCTGGAAGCAAAAGAAGACACAAAGGTGCTCGCTTTGTATGCAAACAGCTATTATAAAGGCGTGCCTGCGTTGACGGAGCATTTGTTTGGAAAGGGAAGGGTCCTTTATTTCGGCGGCGCATTTACGGAAAAGACCGCAGAGGTGTTCTTCCGGAAGCTTGGTGTAGAGTCGCCGTATGAAGCTGTTGTTGAGCTTCCGAAGGAATGCGAAATTGCGGTTCGTGTGAAGAATGGAGCGAAGTATTTCTTCGTATTGAACTACAGCAAGGAGAATCAGGCAATCCGGCTGAAGGAGACGATGAAGAATCTTTATACCGGAGAGTCTCTGTACGGCGAGGTGACTCTTGCCGGGTACGAGACGCTTGTGCTGAAAACAGAAGAAAGAGCGTAAAAGCCTTTCTGTGCTTTATTCCGTCTGTTGATCCGATGATTTGCTCAACCTGCGGTAACTGCTGGGAGAAACCCCTGCTATCTTTTTGAAGGCCTGAGAAAAATAGCTGGAGGAGGCAAACGAGATCAAGCTACAGCAATATCTACACGATAACCGGAAGGACCAGATTCATGTCAGTGAAATCAGAAGAATATTTAATCACCGATGCACCGCTGAAGGCGCTGACCATTTTTGCACTGCCGATGATCATCGGCAGTTTTTTTCAGCAGGTTTATAACATGGCCGATTCCATCATCGTCGGGCAGTATGTCGGCTCTGCGGCGCTTGCTGCAGTCGGTGCCTGTGCGGCCCTGACGAATGTCTTCATTTGCGTGGCGCTTGGAGCAGGTGTCGGTGCGGGCGTGCTCGTGAGCCGGGCCTTTGGCGCGCGCAGCTACGATAAGATGAAGACAATTGTGTCGACCTCGCTCATCAGCTTTCTGGTTCTTGGTGCGATACTCGGCGCACTTGGCTTGGCACTTTCCCGGCCGATGATGGGGCTTTTGCAGACACCGGCGGACATCATTGAAATTGCGGTGCTGTATCTTCGGGTCTATTTTCTTGGTTTTCCGTTCCTTTTTATGTACAACATCCTGTCCAGCATGTTCACCTCCATCGGGGAATCGAGGATTCCGCTTGCACTTCTGATCTTTTCCTCCATATTGAATATTGTTATGGACCTCTGGATGGTGGCAGTTCTTGGCATGGGCGTTTATGGTGCGGCCCTTGCGACTCTGATTTCGCAGGGCATTTCTGCTGTTTTCTCGCTTCTGGTCTTCCTTCGAAGGATGCGCCGGTATCCGGGGCGATTCGCCTGGTTTGACCGGCAGGAGCTTGGCTCCATGCTTACCATCGCAGTGCCCTCCGTCCTTCAGCAGTCCACCGTATCGATTGGGATGATGATTGTGCAGGCGGTCGTAAACCCCTTTGGCACGCAGGCACTCGCCGGTTACTCTGCGACGATGCGCGTGGAAAATGTTTTCTCACTGATCTTTGTGTCCATCGGAAATGCAGTGTCTCCGTATGTTTCGCAGAATCTCGGGGCAAAGAAAACCGAACGGGTGCGCAAGGGCTACCGCGCGGCGCTCCTGCTCGATGTTTTCTTTGCGCTGCTTGCATTTCTGATCATCGAAACGCTGCACACGCAGATTGCAGCATTGTTTCTGGGCAAGGACGGCACACCGCTCGCCTATCAGGTGTCCGGCGATTACATGAAATGGCTTGGGTATTTCTTCCTTTTCATGGGAATCAAAATGGCGACCGACGGCGTTCTCCGCGGCCTTGGCATCATGAAACCGTTCCTTCTTGCAAATATGGTGAATCTCGGCATCCGCCTGTCGGTTGCACTGATTCTCGCACCGCGCTATGGCATTGCCTTTGTGTGGCTCGCTGTTCCGGCAGGCTGGCTTGCCAATTTTCTGATTTCATATACCGCGCTTCGGAAAAAATGGCCGTAGGAAGCACTTGAGTAGTTTGCCGTTTCCGGGTACGATATCAATAACAGAATGATTAACGCCCACATGCATAGTTGTCTGACAAAGGAGGCGGCCATGGGATTTTTTTCGAAGAAGAAACAGGAAACGGCAGGCCTGGATTATTGTCTGTTTTGCGGGATGGATCTCGTGAACGGGGTGTGCAGCCGCTGCGGACGCGAAGCGAAGCCGATGGCAGACCTTGAGGATTTCGAGTTCAAAATGGTGCCGGTAAGTGTCGCGGAGGATCTGGGGGAGCAGAAGAAAAAGCTGTTCGGAAATGATCTGCTGACGGTGCAGGAGATGATCCGGGACGGAAATATGTATGTGGCGGAAATCCTGCTGGACAGCACCTGCGAGGACAGCAGAGATGCTCTTACGGCCGATGAGGATGAAACGGATACCGAATATGAGTATTATGTGCAGTTCTCCACAACGGATGGCAGACCCTGCAGGCAATGCTGTGAGGCCGCTTCCGCTGATTTCCACCGTGTCGAACGGCATCTGAAGAGCGGCCGGCGGCAGGGGTGGCTTCTCAAGGGCGTGAAAAAGAAAAAAACATACTATTATGCGTGTGCAGCGCAGAATGCAACCCTCGGGAAGATGCTTCGCGATGGTCTTGCGACGAACTTCATGCTCTACGGCGGAGATTACGAGGAACGCAGAATGGCACCAAAGGGAGCACGGGACAGTTATGAGTTTCGAAGAGTCATCAGCTGTTCGTGGGATGATGCACAGTAAAAATGTGTCTGCTGCGGAGAATTGTGATATAACTGAATAAAACTGCGAACGCTTCAAGGTATTCTTTCCGGCGGCAGCAGGAAAGAATACTTTTTTGAAGAATATTTCGGCGAGGCGTTCATATCATGGAGTTACTGATAGCTGCTTATATTGTGCTGATGATCGGCATTGCCGTCATGGACGGTGTGCTAAGTGTAAAGTCTTTTCAAAAGAATAAGACAACCGGAAGATACCTGGGCTTTGCCTGTATGTGGGCAACCATCATCGACATCAGCTATCTGTGCAGCATTCTCAGCAAATCCTATGGCTTCGTATCTGTGATGTCCAGCATCTATTTTATGGGCATTGACGGAGTTCTGATCAGCCTCTTCATTTTTACCACCTATTTTACCAAGGGGGCATTTTCCGGACTGGAAAAGGTACTTACCAAAATCTGTCTGCTCTATGCTCTGTTTGATTTTGCGGTTTTTGCGGTAAATCCGTTCTGCCACGTCGCGATTGATTACATTCGAAGGAATACGTTGATTTCCTGCTATCGCTACGAGATGAAGCTTTTGTATCAGCTTCATCTCGTGTTTTCCTATGTGGTTGTTGTCTGTATTCTGTTTCTTCTGATCCGAAAGATTTGTACTACTCCGAATGAGTATCGCTCGCAGTACTCCATGATTGTTGTGGGGCTTCTGGTGGTGATCGGGATCAATGCTGTGTTCCTGTTCATTCCGGGCGACAGTGTCTTCTCACTGCTGGATTATTCCATCTGCTGCTACAGCCTGATGTCTTTTCTGATTTACTGGAATTGCTTCGATTATTCAACACACGCCATGTTGAACAAAATGAAGACCCGCATTTTTGAGAACATCGGGCAGGGAATTGTTTTGTTCGATCATGAGAACAACAGAATTCTGCATAACAAAAGGGCGGAGACCCTGCTGGGCAGAGAGAAGCTGGAGCACTGCGGGCGAATTGACGAGTTTATGAAGCAATATGAACTGCCTGTGCTGAAGCTTGGAGAAACGAGCAGCTACACGGTGCAATGCCGTGTGGAAGAGAGAGGAAAGAGACAATCCCTTCGCTGTGATGTCAAAATGCTGCGAAATGAAAAGGGAGCAAAACTTGGGTTGATGTTTGTTTTTTCGGACATTGCCGTTGAGACCGATCTGCTGACAGGCTTCCAGAAGTGGGAGAATTTCCTGCCGATGATGCGGGAAGTGGGAGAGCATTTTATTTTCCCTGTCGGAATTGCTGTGTGCGATGTGAACAGCCTGTCCGTGATCAATGCAACGCGCGGCCAGGATGCGGGGAATGAGAAAATCCGTCAGATGTCCGTGCTGATGAGAGAGATATTTCCTCCGGAGACGTATTTTGTGCGCGGACAGGACGCCAATCTGATTGCAATCTGCAGCCGCAGTGATGAGACCAGGATGGCCGGTTATGCGGAGAAGGTCAGCCAGTCGTTTCACGGAAGCATCCAGTACGGGATCAGTGTCGCTTCGGCCAGGGATCAGAATATGGAAAAGAGCATCCGGTCGGCAGTGATGGCGATGCGTACCAAAAAGCTGGTTGACGGAGAGTCCATTCATTCGGACATGCTTTCCTCCCTGCTTAAGGCTCTGGAGGAATGTGATTCCGACACGGAGCACCATATCGAGCGTACACGGCTTATCGGGGCAGAGCTTGGGAAGAAGATCGGATTGTCCGATGCTCAGCAGAGTAAGCTGGCTTTGCTGTGCCTGCTTCATGATATCGGAAAAATCAGCATTCCCATCGAAATACTGAACAAGCCCGGAAAGCTCACGGACAGTGAGTGGAAGATTATGCGTTCGCACGTGGAAGCGGGATATGAAATTGCAAACAGCAATGCGGAGCTGAAGCAGGTTGCGAATGAAATCCGGTCTCATCATGAACGATGGGACGGGAAGGGGTACCCGGACGGGCTGAGCAAGGAGAGCATCCCGCTTTTGTCCCGTGTAATTTCGGTGATTGATTCCTACGATGCCATGACCAATGATCGTCCGTACCGGAAGGGAATGCCGGTGAAGGCTGCGGTGGAAGAGCTGCGGAGAAATGCGGGCACGCAGTTCGATCCCTCCATTACAGCAGAGTTTATCGAGTTTCTCTCGGAGAAGTATTCCGTCCGTCTGGATGCTGTGAATGCCGAAGAAAAGGCGATGCCGACAGCAGAGGCAAATCCGGGCGATTCGAAGAGGGAGCATTCGGCAGCACATTCCCTGTTATTTTGCCGCTATATACTCAACGGATCCTGGACGATTATTGAGACAGATGAGAATTTTGAACATCTGACGGGATATTCCGAGAAAGATACGGAAAATGGAGCCATGAATCAGAGGGATCTGATTCCGGAGGAAGATCGTCTGGATTACGTGAGTCACGTGTCGGCAAGCCTGGCTCAAAGTGAGCTGGTGCTCGATGAACATCGTCTTCTTCGTAAGGATGGCACAACGATCTATGTGTTCTGCTGTGGGAGGGTGTGTCATGATCCCGGTCTTCAGGGATGCTTCGAGATTATCATTTCGGACGTATCGGAAACCTATGCGCTGAAGATGCTGACGGATGCGGTGAAGAGCAAGGCGGACATCCGGCTTCGCAGCTGGGAGAGTACGTATCGGACCGATTCGCTGACCGGACTGTTAAATCATGCGGCCTTCAAGAATGATACCGAAATGAAGATTCTGGAGGGCAGCTCCACGGCCATGATGATTATGATGGATGTGGACCGGTTCAAACAGTACAACGACACCTATGGGCATCAGAACGGAGACGAATATCTGATTCTGATTGCACAGAATCTGCAGGCTTCCCTGCGCGGGGAGGATTTTGCCTGCCGAATGGGCGGAGATGAATTTGCTGCCATGCTGTTCTTCGACAAGAGTGTGCCGGAGGCAACCATCCGGGCACGGGCCCATCAGATTTTTGATAAGGTGAATCTGGTTGTGAAAACAGTGGCCGGAGGCACCAGTATTTCCATGGGAGCTGTGTTTACCGGATCGGGAATGAGCTTTAATCAGCTGTATAATGAGGCGGATGCGGCTCTATATAAGGCGAAGAATGAGGGCCGGGAGAGAATTGTGGTTGAGAGTCGGCGAGATGGCGTATTGGAAAAGTAAGAGACAGGTACCATGCAGAAAGCGTGGTACCTGTCTCGTTTTCTCAAACGGGTGCGCCTGCGGCGCACGCTTTTTCCGCGATGTGAAGCGTGGAACGGTTACAGAAGCGCCTCATCATAGATCGCGCGCTGGCCGCCGACATATTTGGGCCGGCGTCTTGCACAGAGGATGGATGCCTCGCCGATCCGGTCTATGGAGATGCGGACCGGAACAACAACCGGATGAATGTGCATGCCGATGAGCGTCCCGCCGATGTCGATTCCGGCGTCGGCGCGGGCAGAGAGGCTCTCCACAAGAACCGGATCTGTCATTCTGTTCCAGGCGACGGAGGCAAAGGCTCCGCCTGCGTGGTTGGGCTGCGGAATGGCATTGACCTGTTCGAGGTCATAGCGCTCCAGAACGGTCCGTTCGACAACGAGTGCCCGGTTTAAGTGCTCACAGCACTGAGCGGCAAGGAAGACGCCGCGCTCCTTCAGCACGGAGGCAATCCCCTCATACAGGGCTCCTGCAACATCCATGCTGGTGTGAGTGCCGATCCTCTCACCGAGGACCTCGCTGGAGGAGCAGCCTACGACAAACAGAGCCCCCGGCCGCAGATGCGCGGCATCGCAGAGCTCTGCGACAGCCCGCTGCGCCTGTTTCCTGATTTGACCAAGCTGCGGATTTTGTTCCATGGAGATCTCTCCTTTCCCATCTGATGATTCTTTATTCGACACGCAGAATCAGCGTCAGAATATGACGCGCTGCAAGCTCCAGCTGTGCTCTTGTGATGGCACCCTTTTCCAGTGCAGCCATCACGCGGTCTGCAAAGCCGCAGCCCATCTTCATGTCGTTTCCTGCTGCACATTCCTTATAGTGTTCGCCGTAAGTCCACCAGTCGGTGGTGACCATGCCGTCATAGCCCCATTCCTCGCGGAGAATGCCGATCAGCATGTCGCGGTTTTCGGAAGCACGGTGTCCGTTGATGAGATTGTAGCTGGACATAATGCTCCACGGATGAGCCTCCTTTACAATGATCTCGAACTGCTTCAGATAGATCTCACGGATGGCACGCTCGGAAGCGCGGGAATCGGAATCCTTGCGGTTGGTTTCCTTGTTGTTGAGGGCAAAATGCTTTACGGTTGCCGCAACATGTGTGCTCTGAATTCCTTCTACCATCCCGGCAGCCTGCTTTCCGGCAAGGAACGGGTCCTCGGAATAGTACTCAAAGTTGCGCCCGCACAGGGGACTGCGATGGATGTTCACGGCAGGGGTCAGCCACACGCCGATGTTGTTCTCCATGACCTCTTCACCGCCCGCACGGCCGACGGCGTAGGTGATTTCCGGATCCCAGGTGCAGGCAAGAAGCGTAGAGCACGGGAAAGCGGTTGTCTTGACGCCGACCTCCGGGAGAATACGAAGCCCTGCAGGGCCGTCCGCAGTCATAATATTCGGAATTCCGTATTCCGGAAGATTTCCGTAGCCGAAGGTGTTGGCAACGCCGGTGTTCGGCTGTCCGCCGATCAGCTGTGCAAGGTATTCATCGGGCAGTGCATGGATGAAATCCTCCAGAGACATACGGCCCTCTGCCACATCGATCAGCTTCGGCAGGCCGTTTGTTTTTCCGGTCCAGGAGGTATAGGTGTGCGGCTGATAACGTACCTCGGGCATGCAGCCGTCCATCTGCTCATAGGGAAGCCATTCCAGTACACTGTCACGGGGATCGTTGGGCTCTCCAAGCGGCAGGTTCTCATAGCTTCCGTCTGCGCGAAGACGCATGGAGAGCTGTGTGGGAGCCATACGGCTTACAAGGCGGCGCACAATGCGGTCTGCCTCGAGGACGTAATGGAATCCCAGCTCCGATGCGGAGCGGACGTCGGTTCCGAGGAAGAACGCATAGCTTCCCTTTTCCAGAATCCAGGCGGATTTGCAGATGCGTCCGAGGTCATCATAGCTTGCAAGATCCTTGGCAGACGTCTCGATGGAGATGAGCTGGCTCTCGCCCGGCTGAAGAAGTCGGGTTTTCTGATATCCGCACAGTACCTTTGCGGGCTTTCCGAGGAGTCCCTGCGGTGCTCCGAAATAGAGCTGAACGACCTCACGGCCGGCATAGCGTCCGGTGTTCGTGACGAGAACCTCGGCGTGAATCACATCTCCGCTGTCCGGATTCGGGCCCTCCGCTGTCTCCGCATCCGGATCGGGTTCTCCTTTTATCACGTAAGCCGTCTGGTCCGTCAGCGAGAACGACGTATAGGAGAGGCCGAAGCCGAACGGATAAATGACCTTTTCGGCGGCTCCGGGAAGGGTTTCGAAATAGCGATAGCCGACGTAGATATCTTCCGTATAGTCTACATAATTGCCGGATTCATGGAAGCCCTCTGTGGAAGGATAATCCTCAAGTCTCCGGGCAAAGGTGTCGGAGAGCTTTCCGGAAGGACTGCCAAGGCCGAGCAGGAGCTCTGCTGCTGCAACGCCGCCCTCCATGCCGCCCTGCCATGCCATGAGGACACTGCGGATTTTCTCATTCTCCGCAAACCAGTCGGTCGCAACCATGCCGCCTACATTCATGACGACAATTACACGCTGGAAACGGTCTGTGACCTTGCGGATCAGCTCCTCTTCACGGGGCGTCAGGTAGAAATCGCTGCGGGCAAAAAGGCGATTCTGCAGATCCATCAGAGTTTTGTCATCGCAGACATTCTCGCCCGGAGCGCCAAGCTCGGACTTGCGGTCCCATCCCTCGCCGGAAAAACGGCTGATGGAGATGACTGCGGTATCGCAGACGGCAGCTGCCTCATCGGCAAGTGCGTCCGGAAGCTCCGGCTCCTCAATCATTCCCGGAATTCCTCCTGCCTCATACTGGGCGGATACATAGTCGCGGTAGAAGGAGGCTCCCTTTTCCCAGACAGAAACAAGGTCTTCATATTCCCGGAAGCCGTCATACAGATTCTTTATATAAGGAACTGTGACATCGCCGGATCCGCCGCCGCCCTTTACATAGTCAAAGGTTCCCTTGCCGAAAAGTGCAAGGCTGCTTCCTTTGGCAAGCGGAAGAACAGCAGGGTCATTTTTCAGAAGAACCATGCCCTCTCTGGCAGCATTTCTGGAAAGTGCGATATGCTCCCTGGAAGCCGTAACGCGCCGATTGCCGTACAGGGGCAGATTAGGTTGGTAATTTGCTCTGGTCCATTTGCTCATAGTGCTTTGTATCCCTCCGATTGTATGTGTGTGTTATGAAATGATCCGAGACCCATCCCGTCTTATTATCACCATTCTAAGCGGAGTAAAAGGAAAATCAAATGTATAATTTTGCGGAAAAGTGAAGGATATTTTCATGTTTGAAGAAGATTTAAATTTATGATGCATTCTGTAAGCGATGATGCTATAATCCCACCTAAATGCTGTAATCCTATAAAAACAATAGGAGTTGTGAAAAAGATGAATGAACGACTTTTGAATATTCTGATCCAGTCCTTTCCGAAGATTCTTCTTCCGGGACTGATGTACACGATTCCGCTGACGGTTCTGGCGTTTGCAATCGGACTGGTAATTGCCATCCTGACCGCGTTGGTGCAGTTTGCAAACATCCGGGTTCTGAAACAGATTGCTCGGATTTACATCTGGATTATCCGCGGAACACCGCTTCTGGTGCAGCTGTTTGTTGTATTCTATGGACTGCCGAAGGCAGGAATCCTGATCGATGCCTTCCCTGCGGCCGTGATGGTGTTTGCCATCAATGAGGGAGCCTATGCGGCGGAAACCATGCGTGCCGCTCTTGAGGCCGTTCCTGCGGGACAGATGGAAGCCGGATACTGTGTCGGCATGAGCTGGTGGCAGATTGTCCGCAGAATTGAGCTGCCGCAGGCTCTGCGTACGGCATTTCCGACGTTATTCAACGAGCTGATTTCAATGGTCAAGGACACGTCGCTTGCCGCGAACATTACGGTGACGGAAATGTTCATGACCACGCAGCGCATCAACGCGGTTTACTATGAACCGCTCGCACTGTATCTGGAGGTCGCTGCTGTTTATCTTCTGTTCTCAACGGTGCTGACCAAGCTCCAGAGCATCGGCGAGAAGAAGCTCGGCTCCTACGGCAGGCGCTGAGACGGGGCCTTGTGAAGCTTCGGGTGTGGAAGGCAGGACCAGACGGGCAGAAGATGAGTCAGAAAATGAAGAGGGCACACAGTTATGTCGATGCTGGAAGTAAAGGAAATACGAAAATCATTTGACGGGAAGACACAGGTTCTGAACGGAATCGATGTGTCCGTCAGTAAAGGAGAGGTCATTGCAATCCTTGGCCCCTCGGGCGGTGGAAAAACAACGCTTCTCCGCTGCATCAACTTTCTGGAAAAGGCAGACAGCGGAAGCTTTTCGCTGGATGGAAAGACCTATGACCTTGCGAAAATTACCCGGAAGGAAATCGCGGAAATCCGGCGCAAAACAGCCTTTGTGTTTCAGAATTACAACCTGTTTCTGAACAAGACCGCTCTTCAGAATGTGACGGAGGGTCTGATTGTCGCAAGGAAAATGGAAAAGGCAAAGGCAGAGGAAATCGGACGTGCGGCGCTCGAGAAGGTCGGCATGCTGGAGCGGGTGGATTATTATCCGAATCAGCTCTCCGGCGGACAGCAGCAGCGGGTGGCGATTGCAAGAGCTCTGGCAACCGATCCGGAGATCATTTATTTCGATGAACCGACCTCCGCTCTGGATCCGGAGCTTACGGGAGAAGTGCTCGGTGTCATGAGAAGGCTGGCCGACGAGGGGATGACCATGCTTGTTGTTACCCATGAGCTTGGCTTTGCGAAGAACATTTCTTCGAGAACCATGTTTATTGAAGGAGGTGTTGTCGTGGAGGAAGCGCCCTCCCGCGAGTTCTTTGCCAATCCGACGCAGGAGAGAACGAAGGCCTTCCTTCGGGCAATCTCCAGCAAGGAAGAGGAATAACAAAAGCGCCGGTCGGCGAAGGGCGAAGAATCCGCAGGTCAGCGTTTGTAATTTTTGAACAGACTCGATAGAATAAGTTGTCTCTTTATGAAAAGGGGCAGCTTATTTTTGTATAATTTTTATTTTGTTGGATTGATGTAATCAGGACTGTTTTCATACGACGGGAGATGTGCAGTGACGAAATTTGAAGAATATCGGGAGCAGTATTCCGAGTTTGTCTATCGCGGTTATCATTACACCATCGGAGCGGATCTTTGCGGAGAGCATCCGGAGGAGAAGCTGTGCCGGGTGGTCTATGATTTTGAAACGCCGGGCCTTTCGGAGTTCCATCCGACCTGGACCTTTCCGGTGCGCCGGGAGCTTGATGCGGAGGCGAAGAGGATTCTGGAGGAGCTGATCTTCCAGCTGGGACTTGCCGAGACGATCAGCTACTACAAGATTACCTGCCCGAAGAAGGTCCGCATCGAGTGCGGAACACTTACAGGGGAGCAGAGAGCATGGTGGCGGAAGCTTTACTACAACGGCCTCGGAGAGTTCATGTACCGCAATGGAATCGAGGTTTCCGAGGAAGAGCTTCTTACGATCGAGTGTCCTTCTCCAGAGGAACAGGGCGTGAGGAAGCCGTTTCAGGATCCGACGGAGTACAAGGGCTTTCTGGTTCCGGTAGGAGGCGGCAAGGATTCGGTTGTGACGCTGGAGACGCTGCGCGGTCAGGACATCATGACCTATCATATCAATGATGACAGCGCCATCGATGAAGTGATTGAGGTCTTCAACCACACGGAGAATGACTGCAGGGCAAGGCGGACACTGGATCCCAATATGCTGGAGCTGAACCGGAAGGGGTATCTGAACGGACATACCCCGTTTTCTGCGATTGTGGCATTTTCCTCGACGGCTGCGGCGTTTCTGAGCGGACGGAGAATGATTGCGCTTTCCAATGAGACCAGTGCCAATGAGACAACGGTGCGGGGCTCCTTTGTCAATCATCAGTATTCGAAGAGCTACGAATTCGAACAGGATTTCCAGAATTATATCGGACAGATTACGACAAGCGACATTCATTATTTCAGCTTTCTGAGACCTCTTGCGGAGATTGAAATTGCTGCCCTGTTTGCTCAGTGCAGGGACTATTACAGGGTCTTTCTTTCCTGCAACCGGGGAAGCAAGAAGGGAATCTGGTGCTGCGATTGTCCGAAGTGCCTGTTTGTCTATATCATCCTGTCCCCGTTCCTGCCGGAAGAGGAGCTGGTCGGAATTTTCGGAGAGAAGCTCCTTGACAAGCCGTCACTGGAGAAGGATTTCCGGGAGCTGGTCGGAATCGATGAAAATAAGCCGTTTGAGTGCGTGGGCACAAGAAGCGAGGTCGGCTGTGCACTGAAGGCGTTTGTGGAAAAGGGCGGCCGCAGTCTTCTGACGGATCGTTACCGGGAGGAAATTCTCGGGGAGAGGGAGTCGCTTGCGGAATACTTAAACCGCTGGGAGGACCGCAATCATGTCCCTTCGGAATATCAGCAGATTCTGAAGGAGAAGCTGGCGGAAGCAAGGGAGGCTGCTCTTGGATAAGACCATTGCCAAAATGAAGGATAAACGGATCCTGATCTGGGGATACGGCAGAGAGGGAAAGTCCACAGAGAGCTTTCTGAAGCAGTATTGTCAGCCGGCGCTTGTGGATGTGTTTGAAGGGCCGAGAGAAGGCGTGAAGGATGAGGATTACGATGTTATTTTCGTAAGTCCCGGAATCTGCTTCGAGGAGGATGCACCGGCCTTTGACAATCCGAAGTTTACGTCGCAGACGGAACTGTTCCTGGAGGAATACGGGCAGCAGACCGTGGGCATTACAGGAACCAAGGGAAAATCCACGACGAGCTCCATGCTGTATAAGGTTCTGGATGCCTGCAGCGGGCGAAGGACCTTTCTGATGGGCAACATCGGGAAACCGTGTCTGGATTATATGCCGGAGATGGACGGGAAATCCATTGCGGTTTTTGAGCTGTCCTGCCATCAATGTCAGCGGCTTCGCACGGATCCGCATGTGGCGGTTTTCCTGGATCTGTTTGAGGATCATCTGGACCGGTATCATACGATGGAGCATTACTTTGATGCAAAAAGCGGCATCACGAAGCATCAGACAAAGGAGGATCTCCTTTTTGTCGGGATGCAGGTTCCAGAGCTGCATACAAAGGCCGGAGTGAGGACCGTTTCACTTCCGGAGAATGTGCATTATGAGCTTCGGATTCCGGGCGCACACAACCAGCTGAATGCGCAGTTTGTGATGGAAATTGCGCGGAGCGTTTTCGGCTGTGAGGAGCAGGAGGTGCGCAAGGCACTGTCGGAGTTCGGAGGTCTCCCGCATCGGCTGGAATACTGCGGCTGTGTGGACGGGGTGGATTATTACGATGACTCCATTTCCACCATTCCGGAGGCGGCGATCCGCGCGGTGAACAGTGTGGCGAACGCCGGGACGCTTCTTGCGGGAGGCATGGACCGCGGCATCGATTACGATATTCTGATTGATTTTATCCGGAAGCGCCCGGATATTCAGTTTATTCTGGCCTATGCATCCGGAAAGCGGATACTGGAGTCTGTGAAGGACTGTGCCAATGTGCATGAGGCGGAGGATCTTGCCGGGCAGGTTGCGCTCGCAAGAAGGATTACGCCGAAGGGAAAGGCGGTTATTATGTCCAACGCGGCCGCCTCGTATGGATATTTCAAGAATTTCGAGGAGCGCGGGGAAGTGTTTAAGCAGCTGATATTGCCGGCATGAGGGAGCGGCAGGAAGGAAACGGTATGAAGAAGTTTTTTGAAGAGTTCAAGGCGTTCATCAGCAAGGGAAATGTACTGGATATGGCAGTCGGTGTCATCATCGGTGCAGCCTTCAAGTCGATCGTAGACTCCCTGGTTGCGGATATCATCAGCCCGCTGCTCGGCCTGTTCGGCTCGCACAATCTGGATGCGATGAAGGTGGTTCTGAAGCAGGGAGCAACGGAGGATGCTACGGTCGCGCTGAATTATGGCAATTTCCTTTCTTCTGTCATCAATTTCCTGATTATGGCGTTGATCCTGTTCTGCATCGTAAAGACGTTCAACAATCTTCAGACGAAAGTGGACAGTCTGAGCGGAAAGAAAAAGGAAGAGCCCGCAAAGCCGGCAACAAAGATCTGTCCGTACTGCAGGAGCGAGATCGCGGCAGAGGCGACCAGATGCCCGCACTGCACGTCGGAGCTTGCGAAGTGACCCTTCCGTGAGCGGTCTGCCGGGAATTTTCTGAAAGGAAGCAAATGGAGCAGTCATATCATATTCTTCAGGATCAGCTGAAGAGCTACTGCGCGGATGGACCTTATCCGATGCACATGCCGGGGCACAAGAGGAACCTTTCTCCGGGACCCGGACTTCCGTATGACTTCGATGTCACGGAGGTGGAAGGGACGGATGATCTCCACCATGCGGACGGGATTCTGAGGGAGGCCATGGAGCGCACGGGAAAGCTTTATGGAAGCAGGAGAACGTGGTATCTGACCTGCGGAAGCACCTGTGGGAATCTGGCTATGATGTATGTGGCAATTCCGAGGGGGAGTGAAGTCATTCTTGCAAGGAATTGTCATAAGTCCGTTTTTCATGGGGCAGAGCTCCTTGGACTTACCGTACACTGGCTGATGCCGGAGACGGTTCCCGGTTTTGGAATTATGGGAAGCATTCGGCCGGAGTCCGTGGAGAACATGCTCCGGCAGTATCCGCAGTCAAGAGCGGTTTTCCTTACGAGCCCTACTTATGAAGGGATTGGCTCTGACATTGAGGGCATTGCGGAGCTTGTCCACAGAGAGGGGAAGCTCCTTCTTGTCGATGAGGCGCATGGCGCGCACTTTGGATTGTTTCATGGCAGCGCGGCCGGAGGATATTTCCCGGACAGTGCCGTACAGCTCGGCGCAGATCTTGCCGTACAGAGCGCACACAAAACACTTCCTTCCCTGACGCAGACTGCCTGGCTGCACCTGGGCTCGGACCGGATTTCAGAGGAGGCAGTGGAGCAGGGACTGTCTGTTTTTGAGACCAGCTCGCCGTCCTATCCGCTCCTGGCATCGCTGGATGGCTGTACGGGACTTCTTGCGAAGGAAGGACCGGAGCTGTTTGGCAAATGGGAGAAGAGAATCGACGAAATCCGTGAGAAGGCTGGAGAGTGGAAGAATCTGCGCATCCTTGGACAGGAGGATGCGGAGGCTGACGGGAAAGCGCTTTTTTCCCTGGATTTCGGGAAGCTTCTGATTCAGGATGCCTCCTGCCAAAGAAGCGGGAGAGAGCTGGAGGAGTTTCTTCGAAGGGAAGAGCGGCTGGAGCCGGAGATGAGCTGCGGAAGGAATGTCCTCCTGATGACAAGCTGCGGGGATTCCGAAGAAGGGTTCGAACGTCTTTCTCATGCACTGGAGCATCTGAATGCCTGTCTGGGAGAGCAGAAATCCCAGGGTGCGGAAATGGCAAGCTGCAGAGAGGAAGGGATGCCGGCTCTGTCGGAGGACCGACAGGCGATTCCTCTTGAGGAGGCTGCGCAGAGAGCGTTGCACGGAAAAGCCAGGAAAATTCCACTGGAGCAGGCAGAGGGAGAAATCTCTGCGGAATATGTGATGGCATATCCGCCGGGAATTCCGCTTCTGATTCCGGGCGAACGCATTTCGGCCGAAGACATCCGGGCAATCCGGAATCTGCAGAGGGAAAAAGGGAATATCCGGCGCTCTGCACCGGGACAGATTCTTGACAATACCGGAGAAGTCTATGTATTATAGTGCTTAACTGTGCAGCAAACAGACTGCATATCAAAGAGAAGCCGGTTCCGGTCATCCGTAAGATCTGCGCGTCAGATGTTCGGGGCGGGAACATTCATACAACATGGAGGATATTACAATGAAGCACATTATGACTCTGAATACACGTGATATGGTTAAGAGCGCTGAGAACGGCGGCTGCGGCGAGTGCCAGACTTCCTGCCAGAGCGCATGCAAGACCAGCTGCGGCATCGCAAATCAGGACTGCGAGAACAAGAACAACTGATCCGATAAAGAAAGCAGTGATAGGGCCGGAGCATCTTCGGATGTTCCGGCCCTTTGTTGACGTAAGAGGAATGAAATGATTCATCAGTATAAACTGAACGGATACAACATTATTCTGGACACCTATTCCGGTGCGGTTCATGTGACGGATGAGGTGGCCTATGATGCGATTGCAGGCCTTGATGCAGGAAAGGACCGGGAGACCATCGGCAGAGAGCTGATGGAGACTTACAGGGACCGCGGCCTCACAATGGAGGACGTGGCAGATACCTTTTCGGATATCGATGAGCTGATTCAGGACGGGAAGCTTTTCACAAAGGATGTCTTTGAGGACAAGGCCTTTGATCTGAAAAACCGTTCGAATGTGATCAAGGCACTTTGCCTTCTGGTGACGCACACCTGCAATCTGAATTGCTCGTACTGCTTTGCTTCTCAGGGAACCTTCCAGGGGCAGCAGGGGCTGATGAGCTTTGAGACGGGAAAGCGTGCACTGGATTTCCTTGTTGAGAATTCCGGATTCCGCCGGAATCTTGAGGTGGACTTCTTCGGCGGGGAGCCGCTTATGAACTTTGAGGTCTGCAAGCAGCTGGTTGCCTATGCCCGCAGCATCGAGAAGGAGAAGAACAAGAACTTCCGCTTTACGCTGACCACAAACGGCGTGGATGTGGACGATGAGGTCATCGAGTGGGCGAATAAGGAATGCTACAATGTCGTCCTGTCTCTGGATGGACGCAAGGAGGTCAATGACCGTTTCCGTGTGGACAAGCTCGGAAGGGGCAGCTATGACACCATCGTGCCGAAGTTCCAGGAATTCGTGAAGAAGAGAGGCGACCGCAATTATTACATGCGCGGGACCTTTACGCATTTTAATCCGGACTTTACGAAGGATCTCTTCCATATGGCGGACGATCTTGGCTTTACGGAGCTTTCCATGGAGCCGGTGGTCTGTGAGCCGACGAGCCCGAGCGCGCTGACCGAAGAGGATCTGCCGATCCTGTACGAGCAGTACGAGCTCCTGGCGAAGGATATGATTCGCAGAGAGAAGGAAGGAAAGCCGATCACCTTCTATCATTACATGATCAATCTGGAGCATGGTCCCTGCATCTACAAGAGAATTTCGGGCTGCGGCTCCGGAACGGAATACATGGCGGTGACGGCATGGGGAGATCTTTACCCTTGTCATCAGTTTGTCAGTGATCCCGCCTTCAAGCTCGGCAACATCTGGGACGGCGTGACGAACACAGAGCTTCGCGATGAGTTCAAGCTGTGCAATGTCTACGCAAGACATGACTGTGACAACTGCTGGGCAAGACTGTACTGCTCCGGCGGCTGCGCGGCGAATGCTCTTCATGCGACCGGCGACATCCACGGAACCTATGAGTATGGATGTAAAATTTTCCGGAAGAGAATCGAATGCGCCATTATGATCAAGGTGGCGGAAGCGGCCATGCGTGCCGGACAGGAAAATTCGGAGAGCGAAGCTTCCGAATCCGAACGATAAGAACAGGAAGTGGGGGATGCGAGGCGGACAGAAAAAGCGGTTTGCCTTGCGTCCCCCATCCGTATTATCTGCAGAACTTTGCAGGCCGACTGCGGCAGGAGAGAGCGATGAGTCATCTGGGAGAAGAAACGGGAAACAGAAACGAAGGGTGGAGAGAACGGATTCCGGAGCTGATCCGTCTGGCCAGGGAAGCGCAGACAAATGCGTATGCGCCGTACTCTCATTATCTTGTGGGAGCGGTTCTTCTGTGCGGGGACGGCGCAGCAGTGAAGGGCTGCAACATCGAGAACGCAAGCTATGGGGCAACCATCTGCGCGGAGCGAACGGCGCTGTTTGCTGCCGTGGCACAGGGAAAGAGAGATTTCCGGTGCCTTGTACTGGTGGCGGGTCCGGAGAAAACGGAAGCGGATGAAGCTGCGCAGTATCCAAGTCCCTGCGGGATCTGCCGGCAGGCACTTCGCGAATTTGTAAGACCCTCGGCGTTTCCGGTGATTATGGCAAGAACAGAGACGGACTACCGGATCCGTACCCTCGAGGAGCTCCTGCCGGAGAGCTTTGGTCCGGAGGACCTTATATAAGCGGCGAGCAGTCTGGTGTGGTAAAATATATCTGTTTAGCATCTTCCTGCCGAAGGAAGGGGAAAGGAAACCGGCGAAATGCAGAAGGAACGAATTTACGTCTGTCATACCTTCTATCATGTATACGTGGCCTGCCTGAAGGAGCTGAATCTGGAAAAGGAGAGGCGCGGAAAGGCTTCGCTGGTTCTCTCCCGGATGTCCAATGATTTCGGAAATCTGAAGGAGCGGGCAGAGAAGAGTGGCTTATTTGAAACGGTGTACTGGTTTGATGAGAAGCCGTTTACCTTTTTTGAAGAGCTGACGGAACTGAAGAAGGATACCGGATCTCTTCCTGGAAATCTCCGCAACCGCATGCGCTTCTGCAAACGTCTGGGAGAGCTGGAGGAGCCCTATGTTCCGGTGAATTTCCGGGAATACGGCGATATTTATGTGTTCTGCGACTCGGATCCCATCGGCTATTATCTGAGCTGGAAGAAGATCTACTACCATGCGGTGGAGGACGGACTGGACTGCATCCGGTATTATGACACGGCGCATTATGACAACCGCGGACATTTCCGCCTGAAGGCGGTGATGGCGGCGCTTGGCTTTATTTTTATCCAGAACGGCTATGGAAAATACTGCATGGATATGGAGGTCAACAGCATTGAAGCGTTGGATCATCCCATTTCCAAGATGATTGAGGTTCCTCGTGAGAAGCTTGTAGAAGGTCTGGACGGGGAAGGCAGAGACATCCTGATCCGCCTTTTTATCGAGAACCGGCAGGAGCTGGAGGATGCCTTAAGAAAGGCAGGCGAGGATCACAGACCTGTGTCGCTGATTCTTACAGAGCCCCTGTGCAGGGACCTGCAGATGAGGAGAAAGCTGTTTTCCGATATGATCCGGGAATATGCGGGAGACGGCGTGGTGGTCATCAAGCCTCATCCGAGGGATGTCCTAAATTACCGGGAAATTTTCCCGGAGCATATTGTGCTTGACGGAGCATTTCCCATGGAAATTCTGAATTTTGTCTGCGCGCAGATGGAGATGGAGTTTGAGAGAGTGGTAACGGTCTATACCGTTCCGTCCTCCATTCATTGTGCCGGGAAAAAGCTCTATCTGGGCGATGAGTTTATGGACCGCTATGAGGAACCTTCGCTCCACCGCGATGCAGGAAGTCACAGTGAACAGAAGCTTAAGTGAAGGAGCAATATGCTGAAATCATTCAAAAAAATCAATCAGCTGCTGGACCATAAGCAGAAGGCAACCATGGTCTTTCTGGTCTTCGTCATGCTGATCGGCGCAGTTCTGGAGGCTCTCGGCATTACGCTTGTCCTTCCGATCATGCAGGCGATCATCGATCCGGAGTCAATTCTGGAGAATCAGTACCACATGGGAGATCTGTACCGGCTCTGCGGGGCTGAGAGCATGAAGCAGTTTGCCGTGATGATGATGATTGCCATCGTGGTTGTTTTCGCTCTGAAGAATATTTATCTGTTTCTGGAGCAGAAGATATTGCTCCGGTTTATTTACCGGAATCAGTTTGAGACGAGCAACCGCATGATGATCAATTTCATGAAGCGGCCGTATGAATATTATCTGAATGCCAATACCGCCATCATTCAGCGCAACATCACGTCTGACATCAACAATGTGTATGCACTGATTCTCAACATTCTGCAGATGACGTCCGAGGTGATTGTCTTTGTCATTCTGATCGGGGTACTGGTTGTGATGGATCCCTGGATGACGCTTGCGATTGCAGCGCTCCTGGTTGTGGTTCTCCTGGTCATCAAGAAGTTCTTAAAGCCGGTGATGATCAAGGCCGGCAAGGAGAATCAGGATTATTATTCCGGTCTGTATCAGTGGATCGCAGAGTCTGTGGATGCGGTGAAGGAAATCAAGATTGCGAACCGCGAGAATTATTTCATCACGGAGTACTCCAAATGCGGAAACGGCTACGTCAATGCCGTGCAGAAGTACAGCCTGTACAGCTCCACACCAAGACTTCTGATTGAGTGGATCTTTATGACGGGCATTGTCCTGTATCTGCTGATTCAGGTGATGGGAGGCTCGGGAGATCTGACGGCACTGGTTCCGCAGTTGGGCGCATTTGCGGTAGCAGCGGCAAGGCTCCTTCCTTCCGCAAACCGCATGAATACGTACATGACGAACATTTCCTACTTCCAGCCCTTCCTTGACAATGTGAGTGAGAATCTGCAGGAGGAAATCCACGACAAGAACATTTCCTATCGGGTGGAGGACTATGATCCGGGAGATTCGGCAGAAAAGCTTCCGGTTCTTTCGGAAATTCAGCTGAAGGATATCGTGTACCATTACCCGGATTCTGACGTGAAAATCTTCGATCACGCCAGTGTCACCTTCCCGGTCGGCAAGTCGGTCGGGATTGTCGGCTCCTCCGGAGGCGGCAAAACAACTCTGATCAACATCATGCTGGGACTTCTCCGACCGGAGTCAGGACAGATCCTTGCGGACGGTGTGGATGTTCAGACGAATTACCGGGGCTGGCTTCGCAACATCGGATACATTCCGCAGTCAATTTATATGCTGGATACAACCATCCGGAAAAATGTGGCCTTTGGTGTCCCGGATAAGGATATTGATGATGAGAAGGTCTGGAGAGCACTGAAGGAGGCGCAGCTGGACGAGCATGTGCGCTCTCTTCCGGAAGGGCTGGATACCAGAATCGGACAGAACGGCATCCGCTTTTCCGGCGGACAGAAGCAGAGAATCGGCATCGCCCGCGCGCTTTTCGAGGATCCGGAGGTGCTGGTTCTGGACGAAGCAACCTCTGCACTTGACAATGAGACCGAGGCCGCCATTATGGAGAGCGTCAACCGGCTTCACGGCCGGAAGACACTGATTATCATTGCCCACCGTCTCGAAACCATTGAGAAGTGCGATATGGTTTACCGCGTAGAGGGAAAGGGCGTGGTTCGGGAAAGATAAAACTTTTCTGCCGGGAACAGAAACTATGGGGAAGAAAACAGTCAGACAGGCGAATATGGAGCTGCTCCGGATCATTGCAATGATGGGCATTACCATCCTGCACATCCTGTACTGGAACGATGCCTTTTTGCTGGGTACCAATGAGATCACAGGGCTCCGCATTGCAGGCTCCGTTCTGGAGAGCCTTTGCGTGCCTGTTGTTGCAACCTATGTGATGATCAGCGGGTATTACGATACCGGCATTGAGCTGCGCCCTGTGAGACTTCTGCGTCTTCTTGCGGAGGTCTGGTTTTATTCGCTTGGAATTCATCTGCTGCTGCGGTCGACGGGGCAGATTTCATCCGGAGAGAGCATCTGGGAGTTTGCCCGCTATGTGCTTCCGGTTATGATGGGACATTACTGGTTTGTCACGGCGTTTGTTGTGATGGAGCTGTTTGCCCCGCTTCTTGCGGCTGCAGTCGATCAGGTTTCGAAGAAGACACTTCGCGGCATGATTGCCGGCCTTCTGATTTATGAAAGTATTCTGAAAACCGTGCTGCCGTTTCAGTTGACGCAGGATCATCAGGGGTATGATCTTTGCTTTTTCCTGCTTCTGTTTCTGATTGCAGCCTATCTTCGCAAATACGGTGCGCCGAAGGCGCTTTCCGGCAAACGAAGAGCCTTTCTTCTGTACGGAGCAAGCTGCGGTGTGATCGCTGCGGTTCAGATCGGCGCCGCCTTTCTGCATGCGCAAACCGGAAGCTTCTCCTATCTGGTCGATTCCCCCTTCCATTACAATTATCTGTTTGCGGTGACGGCATCCATCGGCCTGTTCCTTGGGTTTCGGGAGCTTCGCGTTCCGGAGGGAAAGGCAGCAGCCTTTATCCGCAGTCTTTCGCCGCTTACCTTTGGCGTGTATCTGATTCAGTGCCACGCCGATCTTCTTCCCGGCTGGCCGCAGCTTCTTGCGAAACTGACAGGAGTGTCGGCCAAGACCACACCGGCACCGGTCTTTTTCCTGTGGGTGATCGGATGCGCGGCGTTTGTATTTGCAGTCTGCAGTGTGGTGGATGCACTGCGGCGGATCATGTTTGATGGAGTGGAGAAGCTATGCAGGAGATGAAAAAAGATACCTTCATCCGGACTTTTCTGAAAAAGGCAGGGCGGTACCAGGCTCCTATGGAGCGGTACCTGTTTCCGGTGCTTCTTGTCCTATGGCCGCTGTGGGGAACCTTCAGCGGAATTGACGTGACGGATGCGGGGTACAGCCTCGGGAACTACCTGACGCTGAAGGAAGGCATGTGGTTCTTCGCTACCTTCCTTGCCAACAAAGCAGGTGCTTTTCTGACCCTGCTTCCGGGAGGCGCAGATCTTCTTGCGATGAACATCAAGACGGCGCTTTTTGTCTCTGCTGCGGCACTTGCCTCCTACTATGCGCTCCAGAGAATGATCCCCGGATGGATGGTCTTTCTGGGAGAGCTTCTGGCAGAGTCGGTCTTCTGGTGCCCGACCGTAATTCTCTACAACGTACTTTCCTATGTGTTTCTGACGTTTGCCTGCCTTTGTCTGTTCCGGGCGGTCAACGGAGTTCCGAGAAAGCGTATCTGGTATGTGGCTGCCGGCGTGTTTCTTGGAATTAACGTGTTCGTCCGATTCTCCAATGCGCTGCAGGCGGTTCTGATTCTCACTGTCTGGCTGGAGGGCATGTGGTCCTCGAGGAGCAGAAGGAATGTCCTTCGGGACACCGGAGCCTGTGTCCTTGGCTACGCGGCGGGTGCCGGCGGAATGCTTGCCTGGATCTCGCTGGAATACGGCTTTTCGACGTACTTTTCAGCGATCGGCGAGCTGTTCGGAATCGGAGGCGATTACACATTTTCCGATATGCTGCTGACGACGCTGGCTGCATACCGGTCCGCCCTGATGTGGATGCTGATCATGGCGGCCTGCGTGATCGCGGGAATGTTCTTCTTCGCAATGCCGGTTCTGCGGGAGAAGAAGTGGCTCAAGCGCCTTCTCTACATGGCAGGAATTCCGGTGCTGCTTCGCTTCTACTGGGGGCGCGGCGCATTTACCACAAATTACAGGGATTACTGGTGTATGTTTACCTTTGTCATGATGTTTGTGATCCTGGCAATGGTGCTGGATCTGATCGGACTTGCCGGCGGGTTCCGCGCGACAACGGATGAACGGTTTCTTGCCGCGCTTTCGCTGCTTCTGATCCTGATCCTTCCGTTTGGCTCCAACAACTACACGTTTCCGATTCTCCTGAATCTTTTCCTGATTGCACCGTTTGCAATCTGGATGTTCCGCAGGATCTGGCAGGAGTTTCGAAGGAAGGAACGTCATTTTCCCTGGCGATGCATGGCGGTTGTACTGATTGGAGTTGTACTGGTACAGGGAACGTTATTTCATCTGTTTTATTCCTTCCGGGATGGGACGGACGGAACGGCAAGAACCGCTGCGGCAAATCTTCCAAGAACACAGGGGATTTCGACCACACCGCAGAACGCAGAGGATCTGAACGGCGTTTATGCATATCTCGTGCAGGAGGGGCTGACCGGGCTGCCGCTTGTAACATACGGAGATGCTCCCGGACTCTCCTATCTGTTCGAAATGGAACCGGGGCTTTCGACCACCTGGCCGGATCTTGCAAGCTTTCCGGAGGATGCATTTTGCAGGGAGATGCAGGAGCTTGGCGGCGTGGCGCTTGCCGGACATGGAGACCGGCTTCCGGTGGTGATCCTTCACACGGACGAGGATCATGCTTATCGCGACGAGGAGCTTGCGGCCCTGAAGGGGGGCAGGCAGGAAGAGCGCAAGGCTGTGGTTCTTCGGAATTATCTGGAGGAATGCGGCTATGAGACCGGATATCAGAATGAGCATTACATCGTAAAACGAATACCGGCAGCGGGCTGATGCCTGCTGCGTCTGCACAGAAAATCGAAGAGATGCCGTAAGCATATGCTGCGACAGGAAAGGACAATATGGAAATTCGAATTCCTTTTAACATTCCGCCGTATGTCGGACATGAGATGGAATATCTGCAAAAGGCCTGTGAGGTCAATCATAAGATCTGCGGAGACGGGCCGTTTACGAAGCAGTGTAAGGCCTGGGTGGAAGAAAAAACCGGAACCGCCGAATGCCTGATGACGACGAGCGGCACCTCTGCGCTTGAGATGGCGGCACATCTTTCTCACATTCAGCCAGGAGAGGAGGTCATCATGCCGAGCTACACCTTCTGCTCCACTGCGGATGCATTCGTTCTGAAGGGCGCGGTACCGGTCTTTGTTGACATCCGTCCGGATACAATGAATCTGGATGAGACGCTTCTGGAGGATGCCATTACCGATAAAACAAGAGCGATTGCTGCGGTTCATTATGCGGGAGTTTCCTGTGAGATGGACACGATTCTGGAGATCGCCAAAAGACATCATCTGACCGTGGTGGAGGATGCGGCACAGGGCGTTATGAGCTCCTACAAGGGAAGAGCGCTTGGAACCTTCGGCGATTTTGGCTGCTATTCGTTTCATGAAACCAAGAACTATTCCATGGGAGAGGGCGGTGCACTTCTGATCCGTGATCCGGAGAAGATCAGTGAGGCCGAGATCCTTCGTGAGAAGGGAACCAACCGCAGCCAGTTCTTCCGCGGACAAATCGACAAGTACACCTGGGTGGATTACGGAAGCTCCTTCCTTCCTTCGGAGCTCAATGCTGCTTACCTCATGGCACAGCTGGACCAGGCGGATGCGATCAATCACGCAAGGCTTGCAAGATGGGAGCAGTATTATCGACTCCTTTCGCCGCTTGCCGCAGAGGGAAGAATAGAACTTCCGGTGATCCCGAAGGACTGCGTTCACAATGCGCATATGTTCTATATCAAGACCAGAGATCTGGAGGAAAGACAGGCTCTGATCCAGGCACTGAGGGAGCAGGGAATCCTGGCGGTATTCCACTACATTCCGCTGCATTCGAGCCCCGCGGGCAGGAAATTCGGACGTTTCCATGGCGAGGATCGTTATACGACAAGGGAGAGCGAGAGGCTCCTCCGCCTTCCGATGTATTATTCTCTGACAGAAGAAAATGTAAACGACGTGGTCTCGGTGATTGAGGAATTCTACCGTACGCATTGAGATACCTGATAAGAAAAGTCGCGGAAGAAAAACTGTGAAAGAAGAGCTGCGAAAGAAAAGCTGTGACGGAACAATGGAACGAAAAGAGACAACGGAATAAAGAGAGCACCGGGCAAAGCAGGGCGGCAGGGCTGCTGCTTCTCAGTGTGTTTGCTCTTGGAGCGGCGCTTCTTCTCGGAAGAATCTTTCCGTATTACTACGACCTGAACGACGATGCGCTGATGGCACAGATCCTGGCGGGAAGCTATACCGGAGAGCCGGAGCTTCGGAACATCCAGAGCTATTTCCCGCTGACCGCTGTTCTGGGCGGTCTCTACCGGGCAAACAGGTCGGTGGACTGGTACGGACTGTTTCTTTTGCTCTGTCAGTTCGGGTGTCTTACCCTTGTTCTCGGACGGATTATGGCCTGCCGGAAGGAAGTCAGAACAGCCGCACTTGCCGTTCTGGCCGCGGCAGGGCTGCTTTTGTATCATATGGTATTTCTTCAGTATTCCGTGACAGTAGGGATGATCGGGGCAGCGGCCTCCTTCTGGCTGCTTACGCTGCAGCCGGGAGAAGCGAGAGGGGCGTGGCGGAAGGAGCTCCTGCCGCCGGTTCTTCTGATTGTGCTTGGTTATCTTCTTCGTTCGGAGATGATGCTGTTTGTGGGACCGTTTGCGGCCCTTGCCTTTCTGATCCGCGTGGCGCAGCTGAAGACGGAAAAAGGGAAGAAGCTTCGCCTGATGGCGGTGGTCCTTGCCATGGTTCTTCTTTCTCTTTTTGCAGGCGAAGCCGGAAACCGGATTGGATACCGGGCGGGCGAGTGGAAGACGTTCTATCGTTTCTTCGATGCAAGGACGCAGCTCTATGATTTTCAGAGAATTCCGGATTATGAAGGAAACGAGGAATTCTATCAGAGCATCGGCCTTGGCGCTTCTGAGGCAGAGCTGATCCGAAATTACAATTTCGGCCTGGATGCGGACATTGACGCAGAGAAGCTTGAAGCAATTGCAGCCTATGCGAAGGAAAAGGCAGCAGGGGAAAAGAGCACCGGGACAAGATGGAAGGAGGCCCTCTGGGATTACAGGGCTTCGCAGACCACCAGAGCAGAGGAGCCTTACCGGATGATCAGTCTGGTGCTGTATGCGTCGGCGGTTCTTCTTTCCGGTGCGGAGATCCTGAAGTATTTCTGCGGGAGAAGCGGTTCCTTCCGGAAAAAGAGAAAGGAAGAGAAGGATAGGTGCAGGGAAAGCGCGGTCAGACTTTTCGGAGTTCTGGCGCTGTACGTGCTCCGAAGCGCTCTTTTTTTATATCTTTATTATCATCATCGGCCGGTGGTGCGATTGACGCACAGCATTTTCCTTGCAGAGGCGGTGATTCTTCTCTGGCTCATCGGCGAGGAGGTCCGGGACCGGAGAAAAGAAGCGGTAGGAGTTTATGCAATGCTTACGGTGCTCTTTCTTGCGGCTGCCGCTTTGCAGGTTCGCAGTGTTGCCGGCGAGCAGGAGGCACGTCTTTCGAAAAATGCGCCGTATGAGGCATTTCTTTCCTACTGCAGGGAGCATCCGGAGAATGTATACTTTACGGATGTTTATTCCACGGTGGATTTCTCAGACCGTCTTTTTGAAGTCGGTGATGAGCCGTCCAACTACACTCTGATGGGCGGATGGGCAGCCAGGAGCCCTCTGGAAGCGGAAAAGCTCCGGAACCTGGGCCTTTTTACACAGAGTGACTCTTCCGAAGGACAGGGACTGGACGAAATCCTTCTTGGGAATGCCAATGTCTTTGTGGCGGCAGAGGCTGATGCGGATCCGGGCTGGCTTTTGGCCTATTATTCCGAAAAAGGCATGCAGGCAGAGCTGAAAGAGGAAGACCGTATCGGGAATGACTGGATCATCTATTCCGTGAAGCCGGAAATGGAGGATGGACAGGAATTCAGACATTAATTTCAGAAGAAGCTCAGGAGAAGAAAATGGACGGACAATACATAGCATCGGACGGAAAGCTGAAGATGCGGGCACTTACACTTGAGGATTCGCAGCTCATTGTGGACTGGCGGAACAATCCGAGAGTGCGAAGCCGTTATATTTATCGGGAACCGTTCACGCTGGAAGGACAGGAACGCTATTTTCACGAAAAGGTGGAGAGCGGACAGGTGGCGCAGTTTATTTTCTGCGAGGAGAGAAGCGGAGAAGAAGGAAGGCGCTTCGACCTTCCGATCGGCTGTGCGGTACTGGATGACATTCATCCGCAGTATGCGGAGTGCGGCGACTGGATCGGAGAGGATTCGGCGATTGGAAAGGGCTACAGCGCAAGAATGATCCGGCTCGCCTGCGACTATGGCTTCCGGGTGCTGGGACTTTCGGACATTGTGTGCCGCATTTTTGAAGACAATCCGGCATCGCTGAAGGGATACGAGAGAGCCGGGTTTCAGATTACCGGTGTGCTTCCTTCGGTGGAGTGCACGGATGGAGCCAGAAAGGACATGTATTTCCTGCGGCTTAGGAGAGAAGATTACGGTTATGAAGGAAAATAAGACGATTAGCTTTGTGATTCCGTGTTATCACTCGGAACAGACCCTTGCGGGGGTTGTAAAGGAAATTGAGGAGACCATGACGGGACTGCCCGCCTATGCGTATGAAATCATCATGGTGAACGACGGCTCAGGAAAGGAAACCTGGGATGTCATCCGCTCCCTCTGCGAGGGGCGAAAGGGCCGGACTGGGATGGATCTTGCCCGGAATTTCGGCCAGCACGCGGCACTGATGGCAGGAATCCGCGCGGCGAAGGGGGACATTGTGGTCTGCCTCGATGACGACGGACAGACACCTGCCGACGAGGTGGGAAAGCTTCTTGCGGCTATCGAGGACGGAGCTGATGTTGCCTATGCAAGCTACGAACACAAGGAGCACTCGGCGTTCCGGAATTTCGGAAGCTGGGTCAACGAGAAAATGCTCGAGAAGATGCTGAACAAGCCGCATGATCTGTATGTGAGCAGCTATTTTGCCATGCGGCGCTTTGTGGCGGATGAGGTCCTGCGGTATCAGAATTCCTATCCGTACCTGCTGGGACTTGTGCTCCGCACGACAAAGAACATTGTGAATGTGCCGGTGCACCACAGAAGACGTGAGATCGGAAACAGCGGCTACACCTTCGGGAAGCTCCTTGCTCTCTGGATGAACGGGTTCACAGCCTTTTCCATCAAGCCGCTTCGGCTCGGCACGGCACTCGGCGCGGCCTGCTCGGCGCTGGCTTTTGTCTATGCCATCTATACCATTGTGAAAAAAATGGTGAATCCGGCGGTTCCGGTCGGCTTCTCCGCGCTGATGACCGCTATCGTATTCTTTGGCGGAATGATCCTGCTGATGCTGGGACTTGCAGGCGAATATATTGGAAGAACGTATATCTCCGTCAACAGCGCACCCCAGTATGTCATTCGTGAAACGACAGGAAAGGAAGAATACTAATTATGCTGCGAATGGTGATTCAGAAGAGAAATGCAGTCCTTTGCGGACTGCTGGTTCTCCTTTGCCTTGCGCTTGCAACCATCTGGCCGATGCGGCTGTATCGGGAGAATCATGCCTTTGCTTCCGGTCTTGATCCGGTGATGATCAGCGACTCTGTGACAGAGGATACGGATGCGGGAGAGTATTTCACCGCGCAGTATGACCATCTGCAGACGCTGAAGTTTTATGTGCACTCGGTTCAGGAGGGAGGAAAGGCACAGTTTCAGCTTTTCCGGGTCCTGGAAAATGGTGCGATGGAGCTCACGGCAGAAGAGGAGGTGAAGCTTCCGGATGAGGTTCCCGCCTATGCCGCTGTTTCCGTGGATGCAGACCTGATTCCGGGCGAGACCTATGTATATACGATTCGCGGAATGGAGAACAGCCGGTTTACGGTTGGCTTCGAATCGCAGGAGGAGGCGCTTTCCACAGGAAAATCACCCCTGTATCAGACCGGCTTCTATCATGACAGCGGGATTGATGGTGTGGCACTGAAGACCTCTTTGGATTACCGGATTGCGGAGACGAAGGGCCCCTCGGCGGTTCGGGCTCTTTTCTACCTTGCGGCGGCAGCGCTTGCTGCTCTGTGCGTTTATCTCTTCTTTCGGAAATTTCCGGAGAAAAATACCGTGATCTCCGTGCTTCATGCAATGCAGGTTTTCCTGACACCGGCGGTTGTCCTTGGGTTCGGAGCAGCCTTTCTTGCCGTCTGGCCCTTGAAGCTCTTTGACGGAAGAGTGCCGGACATTCTGATTTATGAAGCAGGCATCCTTTTCGGTGCCGGCTGGTGCCTGTACGGCCTCTGGCATAAAAGAGACGGGATTCCGGATCTTGTGAGCGGCGACCTCGGGAGGAAGAATCTCTGGCATTACGGCATCATTCTCTGTATCGCGCTCATCATGAATTACAGCGCCGATTACATGAATGCAACGAATGACTATATCCACGACACGTCGATGTCCCGGATTGTTGTACTCCTGTGCCTGATTACGCTCCTTATGGGAGATATTGCCTCGAACTTCAATGCGGGAACGGCAGCGGTGACGGCGGTCTCGGTGCTGCTTGCGGCTGTTTACAGCATTCATAACCGGATTCCTGCTGCAGCGGATCCGGAGGCTGCGTGGAAGAATTCGGTGACGGTGTCAAAGGCGGCGGCCTGTGCAGCGGCAGCAATCGCCGTTACCTCGCTTGTCTGCATGCTGGCAGACAGGATTCGCAGAAAAGAGAAGCCGCTGTCTGGTGTATCGAGATTTCTAACCGGTGTGGTTCTTCTCTTTGCCGTATGGCTTCTGATCTTCCGGAATACAAGGCTCTGGATTCCTCTCCTTGTGGGCATCTGGCTGCTGTTCTATGTGCGATATCGTTACTGGACGGGAAGAGAGCGCCTTTTGCAGGATCTGTGCGAGGGAATTCTTCTGGATTTCGCCTTCAAGGTAGCTTACACGATGCTGCACCGGTACTATCTGGCTTACATGTACAGCCGCTTTTCCATGCATTTCCATACGCCGACGGTGACGGCCTACTATCTCGTAATTGTCTGTGCGGCAGCGATTACTCTTTTTGTCAGAAAATTCCGGATGACGGCGGGACAGGAGCTTCGTGTAAGAGCTGCCGGAACCTGGAAGGAGGCCTTTTTCCTCGGGCTTTCCTGCTCGTACATGACGATGAGCCTCACGAGATCCGGAATCGGCGTTCTGGCTCTTCTTCTGTTCATTGCGGCGTTTTATCTTGGCAATTTCGGGCCGGGGAAAAAGCGGATTGCCTTCCGTTTTAAGACCGGTGTGCAGACGCTCCTTGCTTTCCTTCTGATTGTGGCGGTTACGTTCCCGGTTGCGTTTACCGGTCAGCGGGTGATTTCCACGGTCTATGCGCACCCGCACCGGTTTGAGGAGCTAGAGCCGTATGACGACTGGGTCCTTCGGAATGTAACCTGGAACTGCACGGCATTTATGAATGTTGAAATTTTCATCCGCGATTTCGGCGACCGGATTCTGGGCGGAGAGATCGGATCGAAGATTTATTACGGAAACGAGTGGTATGTTCCGCAGGGCTACCGGACGGCGGATGTCCGGGAGAGCAGAGAGCCTCTGGAGGACGGAATGCTTGTGATGGCGGACGGCTCCGGGAGCGGTCTTGCGGCTCTGGGGAAGAAGCTGGGACAGCCGGCAGCGCCGATGCTTCTTGCGACGCAGGCAGAGCTGGAGGCAGGCTCCATTGATACCGGAGATCTTTCCAATGGACGGATGGGACTGTATCTGGCATATCTGAAGCAGCTGAACTGGACCGGCCATGATGAAATGGGAGTTGTTCTGGAGAGTGGAGAGCTTGCGGTCCATGCGCACAATATTTTCCTGCAGGCAGCGTATGACTGCGGAATTCCGGCAGGGGCACTGCTTCTTCTGACGGTGCTGTCCGTCTTTGCGGCCTCCTTTGTCTATGCGCGCAAAAAGGGCGGCGTGGATCCCTATGCGCTGCTTCCTTTTCTTCTTGTGACGGGATTTGGACTGACCGGAATGGTGGAATGGATTTTTCATTTCAGCAATCCATATACGATTGTGATGTTGTTTGCCATGGCGCCTCTTCTGTTCCCCGAAAAGGATGCGGAACGAACAGAATCATGACGAATGGATGCGGAGAGGGAGATGATGCAGAAACTTCCGGGAAAAAAACGAGACAGGCTGATTGCGGGAATTTACGGACTCGGACTGTCCCTGTCCTGGCTTCTTGGCCGTGTTCTTGAGAGGAACGGAGCCCTTGCAAGGCCGCGTCCTTCTGAACTTGTATTATTTGTCTTCGGCTGGCTTCTTGCTTCGTCTGGTGCCTTTTCTCTGTGGAGATGGCTGGACCGTAAAAGAGAAAATCACAGGGTTAAAGATGCGGTTTCCGGGAAGAGGGAAAAGCGGCCTGTCTTTCTTTCCTGGGTGCTTTTGATGCTGACGGATCTGATTTCTCTTCTTGCGGTATATCCTGGCTTTTTCGTCTACGATGCTTCCGAAGAGCTTGCCATGGTGCAGACAAGGTGTTTCACAACGCACCACCCGCTTCTGCATGTTCTTCTTCTCGGCGGTGTCATTCTGGCCGTGCACAAGGTGATCGGATCCTACAACGCAGGTATCTTTGTCTATCTGCTTCTGCAGATGGCGGTTATGAATGCGGCGTTTGTGTTCCTTCTGCAGGATATGAAAAGACGGTATGCCGGGCGCGGAATCCGGATCTTCGGGCTGCTCTGGTATGCACTTTGTCCTGTGGTCACGATGTTCGTTCTCTGCAGCTGCAAGGACGGACTCTTTGCCGCGGCGCTTCTTCTCATGACGGTATTTCTCCGCAGAATCCTGGAGGAAAGCCCCGGGTGCGGAGGGGATTCCGGAAAAGCGGAGCACTCCGGACGGGCAGACCGGACGGGCTTTGTACTGTCTGCGATGTTCATGATGCTTCTTCGCAACAACGGTGTCTATGCCTATGCGGTTTTCCTGGTGCTGCTGGTTCCGACTGTTCTGTTTTCCCGATTCCGCGGCAGGAAAAAACGGGGCCAGAGCGCAGGAGACAGCGGAAGAAACGGAGAGCTCTGGAAGCGGGCGATTCTCTTTGTACTTCCGATCCTTTTGTATGCGGGCGGATCCAAAGGGCTTGCAGGTTTGGTGCATGCAACCTCGGAGGAGAGTCAGGAGATTCTGACTGTGCCGATCATGCAGCTTGCAAGAGTGTGGAATGCAGAGCCCGAGTCCTTCTCTTTGGAAGAGAAGGAGGCAATGGAGCTTCTGATGGGTTCTCCGGATGCCTGGGAACTGTACAATCCGGTTCTTTCGGATCAGGTGAAGCTTCACTTTGACAGTGCCGCATACCGGCAGGATCGCGGCGCCTTCTGGAGACTCTGGCTTTCGAAGGGGCTCCGCCATCCGGCGTCATATCTGAATGCCTGGCTGATGACAAGCTACGGCTTCTATGCACCGGGGGCCGTCATTGACTGCTACCGGGGAAATACGGTTTATACCTTTACCTATGGGGACAGCTCGTATTTCGGCTATGAGACGGAGCAGCCGGGAATCCGGGAGAGCAGGCTTCCTGTGCTGGATTCGTGGTATCGCTTCCTTTCTCTGGATGAGAGGGCGCAGAAGTCACTCCTGCCCGGCGTCCTTCTTTCTCCGGGGGTAATGGCATGGCTGTTTTTCCTGGTTCTCTTTGACCTTTGGAGGAGGAAAGAAGGAAAAGCACTCCTTTCTCTCCTTCCGGTTTTCCTTGTGTGGCTGACCGTTCTCCTCGGTCCGTGCACATTACCGCGGTATGTTGTATACTTATGGATTGGATTACCATGCTTTCTTACAGAGCTTGTAACATTTGAATCAGAATAGATGCTGCAAAGGTGCAGATAGATACGGCACCGGCGGCTTTGAGGTTTTTATGACCAGATCGAAGGATAAGAACGGGCAGGCACCCGGACAACGCTTTAATTATGCGAAATTCTGGCGCCGTGCGGTCCTGATTGTATATGACATTTTAAGCGTGATTCTGGCGAGCTATCTCTCGCTTCTCATCCGCTATGAGTTCCAGGCTTCGGAGATTCCGAGCTATTTCTCGCTTCCGGTTCTGGAGGCGCTTCCGTTCACGGTTGGCGTGACCATTGCTCTGTTTTACGTGTTCCGGCTTTATGATTCGCTGTGGGCATTTGCGGGAGAGACGGAGCTTCAGAATCTGGTTCTTGCCAATGCGGCGGCAGCGCTTGTGAACGTTGGAATTCTTCATCTGAACCGGCACGAAATTCAGGCGGTTCCCAAGAGCTACTATTTCATGTACATGTTCCTGATGATCTCACTGACGTTCATCAGCCGCTTCTCCTATCGATTCCTTCGCGGAATCAAGCACAAGAATGCGAACCGGAGCAATGCGACCAATGTCATGATCGTCGGAGCAGGGGAAGCGGGGAACATCATTGTCCGCGAAATTCTGAATTCGCATTACTCCACGATGAATCTGAAGTGTCTGATCGACGATTCCAAGGACAAGTGGGGCAAATTCATTCAGGGCGTCAAGGTCGTCGGCGGAAGAGATGAGATTCCTGCAGCCGTGCAGGAATACGACATTGACGAGATCATCATTGCCATCCCGTCTCTTTCCAGGGCACAGCTGAAGGGAATTCTTGACATCTGCAAGGAGACGAAGTGCAAGATGCGCACGCTCCCCGGAATTTACCAGCTGGTAAACGGTGAGGTCAGTGTTTCCAAGCTGCACGATGTTGAGGTGGAGGATCTTCTCGGAAGAGATCCGGTGAAGGTTGATATTGATTCGATCATCGGCTATGTACAGGGAAAGGTGGTCTGTGTCACCGGCGGAGGCGGCTCCATCGGATCGGAGCTGTGCCGTCAGATTGCGGGACATCGCCCGAGACAGCTGATCATCATTGATATCTATGAGAACAGCGCCTATGACATCCAGCAGGAGCTGAAGCGCAAATACCCGGAGCTGGATCTTGTGGTTCTGATCGCTTCTGTCCGGAATGTGGAGCGGATCAACTGGATTTTCCGCAAATACCGGCCGGACATCGTCTACCATGCAGCCGCACACAAGCACGTACCGCTGATGGAGGTAAGCCCCTGCGAGGCGATCAAGAACAATGTATGCGGAACGTTCAATACCGCGATGGCGGCAGCCAACTACGGAACCGAGCGATTCGTCATGATCTCGACCGACAAGGCGGTGAATCCGACCAACATCATGGGTGCCTCGAAACGTATCTGTGAGATGATCATTCAGGTATTCAACCGTCATTATCAGTGCAACTTTGTTGCGGTCCGCTTTGGAAATGTTCTTGGCTCCAACGGAAGCGTCATTCCGCTGTTCAAGAAGCAGATCGCGGCCGGTGGTCCTGTGACCGTGACAGACCCCAACATCATCCGTTACTTTATGACGATTCCGGAGGCGGTGTCTCTGGTCCTTCAGGCAGGAGCCTATGCAAAGGGTGGTGAGATTTTCATCCTTGATATGGGAGAACCGGTGAAGATTCTGGATCTTGCCGAGAACCTGATCAAGCTCTCCGGTTACAAGGTCGGTGAAGACATCAAGATCGTGTTTACCGGTCTTCGTCCGGGTGAAAAGCTTTACGAAGAAATGCTGATGAACGAAGAGGGAATGAAGGATACGGCAAACCGTCAGATCCACATCGGCAAGCCGCTCGAGATTGATGAGGACCGCTTCTTCGTACAGCTGAAGCGTCTGAAGGATGCCGCCACGGAGGAATCTCCGGCAATCCGCGAGCTTGTGCGGGAGATTGTTCCGACATACCGCAAGAATACCGAGGTCAACCGGGAACGGATCCATGAGGAAATCGAGAAGCAGCAGAAGCGTCTTGCCGATGAAAAGGGCGTAGATGCAAGACTCCACGAGAGGGAGCAGGTGAGGATTCACAGGCCGGAGCAGGACGAAGCAGAAGGATAATCCGCCTCCGGCGATCACATGAGCCGGAAAAGGGAGGAAAAGAGACAATGGCATTTACAAGAAGCGGTGATTTCAGGCCTTTTGAAAAAAAGGTATGGCTTGCATCGCCGACAATGCATGGCGAAGAGCTGGAGTTTGTAACAGAGGCCTATGAAACCAACTGGATGAGCACCGTAGGGGAGAACATCAATCAGGTGGAAAAGATCGCGGCTCAAAAGGCGGAGGTCCGGTATGCCGTCGGACTTTCCTGCTGCACCGCCGCGCTTCATCTGTGCTGTAAGCTTGCAGGAGAGAAATTGTACGGGAAACCGGCCATCAGTCACGGCGCTCTGGAGGGAAAAAGGGTATTCTGCTCGGACATGACGTTCGATGCGACCCTGAACCCTGTCGTGTATGAAGGCGGCATTCCTGTTTTCATTGATACGGATCGGGATACCTGGAACATGGATCCGGCTGCGCTGGAAAAGGCGTTTGACTTATATCCGGAGGTCAGACTTGTCGTATCCGCAGAGCTCTACGGCTTTCCGGGACGCATGGACGAGATCAAGGCCATCTGCGAAAGACACGGTGCACTTCTGATTGAGGATGCGGCGGAGGCAATGGGCGCGTGCATCGACGGCAGGCAGTGCGGGAGCTTCGGTGACTATGGGGCGCTTTCCTATAACGGGAACAAGATTATCACGGGGAGCGCCGGCGGCTGCCTTCTGACCAACAGCCTGGAGGATGCGAACCGTGCCCGCAAATGGGCCACGCAGGCGCGTGAGAATGCGGCATGGTATCAGCACGAGGAGGTCGGCTATAATTATCGCATGAGCAATGTGGTAGCCGGTGTGATTCGCGGTCAGTATCTTCATCTGGAGGAGCACATCGCACAGAAGAAGGCCGTGTATGAGAGGTACCTCAAAGGTCTGGAGGGACTTCCTGTCCGGATGAATCCCATTACGGAAGGGACCACTCCGAATTACTGGCTGTCCGCGCTGATTATTGATGACGATGCCATGTGCAGACAGGTACGGGATGACCATCAGGCGCTTTACATCCCGGAAGCCGGACGGAGCTGTCCGACGGAAATTCTGGAAGCCATCACCTCCATCAATGCGGAAGGACGGCCCATCTGGAAGCCTATGCACATGCAGCCGATGTATCGGATGCATGAAGCAGTCGGCCGGGAAGGAACGCTCCGGTGCAGGACCAATGCTTATATTGCAGGCGGCGTAGAGGATGTCGGAGCAGACATTTTCCGAAGAGGCGTGTGCCTGCCGAGTGATAACAAGATGACGGCCGAGGAGCAGGACCGGATTATTGAGGTAATCCGCGCATGCTTCGAATAGCGGCCGAAATCACAGATATGACATAAGTGTTCATAATGTAAGAGGGGACCATATGTACCGCAGATGCATCAAAAGACTGTTGGATATCATACTGGCATTAATCGGGCTCATTTTGCTGAGCCCGGTTTTTCTGATTTTAATGCTGTTGGTCCGGAAAAAGCTTGGCTCGCCGGTGTTTTTCCATCAGGAAAGGCCGGGAAAGGACGGGAAAATATTCGGACTTATGAAGTTTCGTTCCATGACCGATGCGAGGGATGAAGAGGGAAATCTCCTTCCGGATGCGGAACGACTTCCTCATTTCGGAAAGGTTCTTCGTGCGACCAGTCTGGATGAGCTTCCGGAATTCATCAATATCCTGAAGGGGGATATGTCCTTTGTGGGTCCGCGCCCTCTCCTTGTCCGATATCTTCCGTACTACACGGAGGAAGAGATGCACCGGCATGACGTGCGGCCGGGACTCACCGGACTTGCACAGATCAACGGACGAAATGCTCTGAACTGGGAGGACCGGTTCCGGTACGATCTCACTTATGTGAACAATGTGTCCTTTGCCATGGATGTAAAAATTGTATTCGGCACCATCGGAAAGGTTTTGCATCATTCCGGTGTACAGTCCGGAGCGGATCAGACCATTCCGGATCTGGATGCATATCGGAAGAATGCCGGGAAGGCTGCTGCGGAGGAAGTTGCGAAATCAGCCGGAAGCAGCAAAGAGCGGAAAGGATACAATCATGGCGGAGCTTAAGAAAATCGAGGTGCTGGAGCATCCGTTTGCTCCGACGCCGATCGTCCGTCTTTCGGGGGATTATTCGGACAATGAGATCTGGATCAAGCGGGAGGATCTGCTGCCGTTTTCCTTTGGCGGGAATAAGGCGAGAAAGGCGGCCTGCTTCTACCGGGAAATGATGGAGGAGAGGCCGGATGTCGTTATGACCTATGGCTCCAATTCCTCCAATCACTGCCGCATCATTGCAAATCTTGCGGCGGCGCTGGAGCTTCCGTGTCATATCATCTCCTCCGGAGAGGAGGAGCATGGAACAAACGGAAGAGAGCTCTTCAACCGCGTGATGGTCCGGGACTTCGGTGCCTCAGTGGAAACCGTTCCGGTGGAAGAGGTGCATGACACCATCGAAGCGAGAATTTCCGAATACCGGAATCAGGGGAAAAAGCCGTATTTTATCCAGGGCGGCGGCCACGGAAATGCGGGGACACAGAGCTATGTGGATGCATATCGGGAAATTGCCGCGCAGGAAGAGGCGCTTGGAATGCGATTTTCCCGCGTGTTTCATGCGACGGGAACAGGCTCGACGCAGGCAGGACTTGTCTGCGGAAGAGAACTGGAGCGACAGGAGCAGGGAGAGCTTGGCGGAAACCGGATTGTCGGGATCAGCATCGCAAGGCCCTGTCCGCGCGGACGGGATGTGGTGAAGGAGAGCATTCTGGATTACTACCGGATGCGGAAAAAGCAGAATCCCGGACAAAAGCTCCCGGAGTTTTGCGAGGAGGATCTTGTTTTTGAGGACAGGTACCGTCTCGGAGGCTATGGAAAGTCTTCTCCCGAGGAGGAGGCGTGCATCCGGAGGGTGATGCGGCAGGATGGAATTCCGATGGACACCACGTATGTGGGCAAGGCCTTTTTCGGCATGCTGCAGTATCTGAGAGATCATGAAATCCGCGGAGAGAGGATCCTGTTTGTGCATACAGGAGGAACGCCGCTGTTCTTTGACAGGCTGTAGGCGTGAGCAGGCTGCAGGAGAGACATTATCAGCAGGGAGGTTGTGATGAATATTCTGATTCTGAGTGCCGGGACACGAAATAAGGTGGTACAGGCCTTTCGAAAGACGCTGGAGAGGAAAGGGAGAGTTGTCGCAACCGATGCATCGGCTCTTGCCCCTGCGCTGTATGACGCAGACAAGGCGTACGTTGTACCGCGCATCACGGCACCGGATTATCTGGACCGGATCCTTGAAATCTGCAGAAGGGAAGAAATCTCCGGTGTTTTTTCGCTGATTGATCCGGAGCTTTCTCTGATTGCAAAAGAACGTGCAAGATTTGAGGAGCTTGGCGTCACCGTGGTGGTATCCCCCTTTGAGCTGTGCGAGACCTGCCTGGACAAATACCGCATGTACGAGCTCCTTCAGAAGGAAGGAATCCGGACGGCAAGGTGCTGGACGAGCACGGAGGCTTTCTTTGCTGCAAAGCAGGCGGGGGAGGTTTCCTACCCGGTTTTCGTAAAGCCGCAGTGCGGAAGCGCAAGCCTTCACATCAATCTTGCGGAAAATGACGAGACGGTCCGGACGCTCTTTGACAATGAGAAGGATCTTATGGTCCAGGAGCTGATGACCGGGCAGGAGTATGGCTGCGATCTCTATATTGACCTGATTTCCGGAAAATGTACCTCGCTCTTTCTGAAGAAGAAGATCCGCATGCGTGCGGGAGAGACCGATAAATCGGTGTCGGTAAAAGATGAGAAGCTGTTTGCGAAGCTTGCGGCTTTTGCGGAAAAATGCGGCTTCCGTGGAATGATTGACATGGATCTATTCCATGATGAGCATGGTCATGAGAATGAGAACGGACGGATTCCGGAGGGGGAATGGTATCTTTCTGAGGTCAATCCGAGATTCGGGGGCGGTTATCCGCATGCCTATGCATGCGGGGTGGACTTCCCGTCACAGATGCTGGCAAATCTTCGGGGAGAGGAAAATCCGGTGACCATCGGCGCCTATGAGAGCGGCGTTGTCATGATGAAATACAACGAAATTGCAATCCGGAAAGAAGGAGAGCTTGCAGAATGAAGGCGAAAACCATGAGCGGAAGTGATCCGGCAAAAAAGACGGTAATGATTCTTGCAAACTCCTCCGGAGGACTCTACGATTTCCGGAACGAGCTGGTGCAGAAGCTCCTGCAGGAATATCGCGTGGTGGCCAGTCTTCCGGATACGGTGAAGACAGAGCTCCTGGCCAAAGAGGGCGTGATCATTGAGCATACGCCGATTAACCGGCGCGGGATGAATCCGGCGCAGGATCTTTCTCTGGTGCACGCCTATGAGCTTCTGATGAAGAAGTATCGGCCGGATCTGGTTCTGACGTATACGATCAAGCCGAATGTATATGGCGGTTTTGTCTGCAGAAAGATGGGAATTCCGTATCTTCCGACAATCACGGGCCTTGGAAGCACATTCCAGAAGAGCGGGCCACTCCTTTTCCTTGTGGAGAGGATGTATTACGAGGGACTGAAAAAGGCCTCCTGCGTGTTCTTCCAGAATGAGGAAAACCGTCAGATTTTCCGAAGAGGAGGACTGGTAAGCGGGAGAGACCGTCTGGTTCCGGGCTCCGGTGTCAATACGAAGGTCTGGCAGGCGATGCCGTATCCGAAGGACGAGGTCACCAATTTCCTTTTTGTGGGACGTGTGATGAAGGAGAAGGGAATCGAGGAATTCTTCCGTGCCGCGGAGGTGCTGCATTCGGAGAAGGTACTGTTCTCTATCTGCGGCTACTGCGATGAGGACTATCAGGGGGAGCTGGATGAGAGAGCTTCACGGGGAGAAATTCTTCAGCTTGGCTTCCATCCGGATATGCATGAGTATTACAGGGACTGCTCTGCGGTTGTGATGCCGACCTGGCATGAAGGAATGTCCAATGTTCTGATGGAGGCGTCTGCCTGTGCAAGACCCGTGATTGCATCCAACATTTCCGGCTGCCGGGAGATTTTTGAGGATGGCGTGACGGGCTACGGATTTGCACCGCACTCGCCGGAGGAGCTGATCCGTACGCTTCGCCACTTCCTGACACTGGATCGCTCGCAGAGAGCTGCCATGGGCGAAGCCGCAAGACAGAAAATGATCGAGGAATTTGACCGTGAAAAGGTGGCAGCGGCCTATCTGGAGGAAATCCATGCCGCGATGGAAGAGCCAAAGGAAGATAGCGGGAAGAAAGGGAACAGCGAAACGTGAAGAAAATTGCATTTCACCTGAACTGCCTGGTGCATGGGGGTGCGGAGCGCGTGGTCTCCAATCTTGCGAACAAGTTTGCGGAAGAAGGCTATGACGTCTATGTGACCGTGGAGTGGATTGATAAGGATGAGTTCCGGCTGGATCCCCGGGTGCATCATGTCAATGTCGGATTGAAGCCGGAGGACGAGAAGAAGGGCCGCTGGGTCAAATTCGGCCTGCGGATCAAATATCTCCGGGAATTTCTGAAGGAAGTGCAGCCGGATGTCCTGTGTGCCTTTATGCACCGGCCGAATTTTCGTGCGCTGACGGCAGCGCTTGGTCTTCGCGTGCCGGTCATCATTTCCATCCGGAACAATCCGGAGCCGTTTTACAGCGGACGTACCGATAAATTTCAGATCAGATGGCTGTTTCCCCATGCGGCAGGCTGCGTGTATCAGACCGCGGAACAGAGAGAATTCTTCAAGCCGTATCTGCAGGAGAATTCCAGAGTGATCATGAATCCCGTGAACCGGAAGTACATTGAGCTTCCGGATCCGGATTATGAGCACCAGGAGCGCTGCGTCGTGCAGAGCTCGCGCCTTGTGGATTTCAAGAATCAGGAAATGCTTCTTCGCGCCTTTGCAAAGGTCCATGCGGTACATCCCGACTGGTCCTTGAAAATATACGGACCGGATTCTGAGGACGGAACAAAGGAGAAGCTCGAGGAAATCATCCGTGCGAACCGGGCCAAGGACTGGATGCAGCTCATGGGCGGCACGGACAGGCTGGAGGAGCTGATTCCGAAGGCGGCGATTTATGCGCTTCCGTCCAATTATGAGGGGATGCCGAATGCGCTCATGGAGGCGATGGCGATGGGAATGCCCTGCATTTCGACGGATTGTCCGGCGGGAGCACCGCGTGTTCTGATTCAGGACGGTGTCAACGGACTCCTGATTCCCGTGGGAGATGAGGCTGCCATGACGGCGGCGATTTTGAAGCTGATCGAGAATCCGGAGCTTCGCAGGAGCCTTGGGCAGGAAGCAAGAAAGATCCGTGAAATCGCGGGAACCGATGAAATTTATCACCAGTGGAAAGATTATCTGGAGGAAGTGATCCGCGAGCGGGAAGGAAAGAAAACCTGAGAATGGCAGCAGACAACGAGAGAAAACCGCACATATGCCTCTACATCGGCTCTCTGCAAAAGGGCGGTGCAGAGAGGGTGATGACGCACCTTGCCGAGTATCTTTACGGAGAAGGCTGGAGGGTGACCTTTGTGACAACGTATTTCCGGCCGCCGGAATACGTGCTTCCGCATGCGCTGTGGGATGCGAAAACCGGTGAGCTCTACGGAACGGAGGAGGAAACGGTTTCCTGGGGCAGGGAGCGCTCTGCGTCAACTGCGCCGGACGGCATTTACCGGGTTTATTCCGATCCGAAGCCGGAGGAGCTGGGAAAGGGGAGAGTGCGCGGCTTTATCGCCAGATACCGGACTCTTCGGGAAATCTGGAAGAGGGAGAAGCCGGATATTATCCTGTCCTTTATCGGCTACAACAATTCCTTCGCCGTACTGACAAGCCGGGGCCTTGGAATTCCGGTGGCAGTCAGTGTACGCTCCAATCCTGCCTATGAATACAACACGGCAAAGCTCCGCCTCCCTGCCTTTTTCTTTTTCCGGAAGGCGGATGGGGTTGTGCTGCAGACACATGAGGCGGCGGAGTTTTTCCCGAAGGACATTCAGAAGAAGGCGGTGATTCTGCCGAATGCCATCAACCCGGATTTCATTCATCCAAGATATGAGGGAGAGCGGATGAACCGGGTGGTCTGTGTCGGGCGTCTTGACCACAACAAGAATCAGGACTACCTGATCCGTCAGTTTGCACGGGCGCATGAGAAGCACCCGGAGTATACGCTTCACCTGTACGGAGACGGACCGGCAAGGACGGAGTTCGAGCACCTTGCGGATCAGCTTGGCATTGCGGAAGCGGTTATCTTTGAAGGACTGGTGGACGGCGTCCGGGAAAAAATCGAGAAGAGCCGGATCTTTGTTCTCCCTTCCAGATCAGAGGGGATGCCGAATGCACTTCTGGAAGCCATGGGAGCGGGACTTGCCTGCATATCGACGGACTGCCCCTGCGGGGGGCCGAGGGATCTGATCCGGGATGGTGAGAACGGATTTCTTGTTCCGGTGGAGGGTGCTGCTCCGAAGCAAAGAGAACCTGCAGCTGCGGCTGCCCGGAAGACAGAAGAGGATCCGGATTCTATCATGGCAGAGCGGCTGATCCGCCTGATGGATGATCCGCAGCTTGCGGACCGGATGGGCCGGGAAGCGGCCAAGGTGCAGGAAAGCTACAGTCCGGAACGGATCAACCGTCAGTGGAAGGATTATCTATGCAGTTTCATTCACTCTATTTCATAATATTCTTTCTGCCGCTGACGCTTCTTGGCTACTATCTCCCGGCAGGAAAACAGACTGGAAGAGGGAAAGCTGCTGCCGACTGGTTTCTGATCGCAGCGTCTTTCCTGTTCTACGGGATTGCCAATCCCCGGTACCCGGCAATGCTGGCCGTACTGATTCTTCTGAACTGGGGAATTGCCGGGAGAGAAAAAGCTGCGGAAGCAGCGGGAGCCTCGGGACGAAGCGAACGCTGGATGGCCTTTGGCATCGTGCTGAATGTCTGCTTTCTCGGCTTTTTCAAATACACCAACTTCTTTCTGGAAAACCTGAATGTGATTTTTCATCAGGATTGGCCGCTTGTACATGTGCTTTTGCCGCTTGGCATCAGCTTTATCATCTTTTCGCAGATTTCCTTTCTCGTGGATGTCCGGAGAGGTAAAATTCCGGGAGTACTCTTCCGGGAGTATGTGTTGTTCTCCGCGTTCTTTCCGAAGCTGTCACAGGGACCGATTACCACGATGCGTGATTTTCTTCCGGAGCTTCGGAAGGACAACAGATTTTCCCTGAATTACGAGGAAATGGCTGCCGGCATTCAGATGTTTACCTGCGGCCTGTTCAAGAAGGTCATTCTGGCCGATCCTCTTGGGACGGCGGTGACACAGTACTATTCTTTGTTCTCGTACCGCTCGAACGTAGACAGTCTGATTGTCATGCTTGCTTATACGTTTCAGATTTATTTTGATTTTTCCGGATATTCGGACATGGCAATCGGAATTGCGAAGATGCTGGGCTTTGATCTGCCTGCAAATTTCAATTCTCCGTATCGGGCAGGAACGGTAACGGATTTCTGGCGGCGCTGGCACCTGAGTCTCACCTCGTTTCTCCGGGAATATATTTATTTCCCGCTCGGAGGCAGCAGGAGGGGAAAGCTTCGCACCTATGTGAACATTATGGTCGTGTACCTGGTGAGCGGCCTCTGGCACGGAGCAAGCTGGACCTTTGTTCTGTGGGGGCTTTTTCATGGTCTCTTTCAGGTGGCGGAGAGAATTCTCGGAAAGTTGTACCGGAAGGTGTGGCTGCCGATCCGTTGGTGCATCACGTTTTATTTTGTCAGCATGATGTGGATGCTGTTTCAGAGCAGCTCCTTCTCGGAGTTTCAGCGCTTTCGCTGGCACCTGAAGGTCGATCGGTCCGGGTATTATTCGCAGGATCTGGCCGCCTGCTTCCGGATTCCCGGAGTGAATTTTGTGATGCAGCATCTTCCGGGCACATATAGCGACGGCACCATTCTTGCGGTCTCTACGGCCCTGTTCCTTGGCGCCTGCTTCGTGATATGCCTCTGCTTTCCGAACAATCAGAAGAGAAAGTATAAGGTGAACCTTGTGAGCCTTCTTCTTACAGCGGCCATGCTCATCATCAGCATGCTGTCGATGAGCGGAGTCTCGACATTTATTTATAACGATTTTTAATGAAAAACAGCACGTTTGTGCACCTCCTGATTTTTTGTGTATGCGTATGAAAGCAAAAACCTGGCTTCGTGCCTTCCTGATTCTTATTCTGGCCTTTCTCGTGATGATCGGCGGCTTCGTGGTGTATCTGGATCCGTTTTTTCATTACCATGCCCCTTTGGGCGGGTGGTATTACGAGCTGGGAGAACAGAGAAGTCAGAATGATGGCATTACCCGGCATTTCTCTTATGATGCGGTGATTACGGGAACCAGCATGTCGGAGAATTTCAAGGCCTCGGAGTTTGATGCCTTATTTGGAACCCGTTCGGTAAAGCTTCCCTATCCGGGAGCAACCTTTAAGGAAATCAATGATAATCTGAAGGCAGCCTTTGAGACCCACGATTCGATCCGATACGTATTGAGGCCTTTGGATTATTCCCATCTCGCAGAAGATAAGGATGCGATGCGTCAGGATATGGGAGAATACCCCACGTATCTGTATGACCGGAATTTCCTAAATGATGTGAAATATCTTTATAACCGCGATGTCGTGTTCTATTATCTTCTTCCCATGCTGGAAAAACGACTGAAGGGTGAAGCAGGAGGAATTACCTCTTTTGATGACTATGCATCCTCCTATGGGGATACGTGCTCCAAAGAAAAGGCGTTGGAGGGCATCACCTCCTTTGAAGCTGCGGATGAGCAGATGCCTCTCAGTGAGGACGAGATCGAAGAGCTCAAGGCGAACCTGGAGCAGAATGTCATCTCGCTTGCCAGGGAGCATCCGGAGACCACCTTCCTGTACTTCTTCCCGCCGTACTCCGCAGTCTGGTGGGGCTCCCTGAAGCAGGAAGGAACTCTGCAGAAGCAGATTCAGGCGGAGCAGCTGGCAACGGAAATGATGCTGGAGGAGACGGACAACATTCAGGTCTATTCCTTCAATGCACATACGGAGATTGTTTTCAACCTGGATCATTACAAGGACAGCGGTCACTATGGACCGGAGGTGAACTCCATGATCCTTAACTGGATCGCCGAGGGGGACGGACGAATCACAGAGGAGAATCAGAAGGAATACTTCGAAAAAGAGACAGAGATCTATCTGAACTATGACTATAATCAGCTCTTCCGGTGAAGCAGCCGGGGAAAACCACGCTGTATGCGGAGGAAGATGCGGGAAATTATGTGCAAGTTTTGCCGGAAGCTTATGCAGAGACGGATTTGAAGGCACTTTGGAATAACATAGCTCAGAAAAGCGAAGGGCGTGTGAAAAAACGAAGGTTTTTTCATGCGCCCTTTGTTGTAGCATCCTTATTTTCGGCAGTATTCGCCTGGGGATAAGGCATTTTGGACTGAGGGAAGTATTTTGTGGCTGCGGAAGCATCCTGATTTGCTGGAAAGCTCCGGCAGGGATGAAATTTGGTCGGCGGAAGCATCCTGATTTGCTGAAAAGCTCCGGCAGGGATGAAATTTAGTCGGCGGAAGCATCCTGGTTTGCTGAAAAGCTCCGGCAGGGATGAAATTTGGTCGGCGGAAGCATCCTGATTTGCTGGAAAGCTCCGGCAGGGATGAAATTTAGTCGGCGGAAGCATCCTGGTTTGCTGAAAAGCTCCGGCAGGGATGAAATTTGGTCGGCGGAATCATCCTGATTTGGTGAAAAGTTCTGGCAGGGATGAAACTTGGTCGGCGGAATCATCCTGATTTGATGGAATGTTCGCCTGGAGATGAATTGTGCGCAGATTTGCCCGCCTGTACCACAAAGGACAACTTGAATGATGGTGGATACCCATGATCCTGACTGAAAACTCAAATTGACTTAAACATCTCAAAAGTTTAATCAATTCTAAGACTATTTATGATGAGTAGTGTGATAAAATCTATCTGCTATATATGCGGCAATATTTGCAACAAATTAAGCAGAGTTATTTCAGAACGGAGAACGTTATGATCGGAAAAGCAAATAAGGATCATACTATTAAAAATACAAAGCACACGCATACTTTCTCAAAGCTTGCAAAGGGGGCACTGGCAGTCGGCGTTGCAATTGGCGGAGGAGCCATGACGCAGGGAATGGACGTCTTCGCAGCAGAAACAGATGAATATACCCTTGAACAGGAAGGACAGAATGAGGCAGTTATAGAGCTTCGCCCTGCCACGGAAACACAGGAACAGCCTCAGTCTGAGGCAGTGCAGGAGCCTGCCACGGAAGCACAGGAACAGCCTCAGTCCGAGGCTGTACAGGAGCCTGCTTCTGAAGAGAAATCTGATACCGTGTCGGAAATGGTGTCTGACAGCAGCACAGAATCGGACCTTGCTGAAGAACCTGCAGAGGAATTGGCATCGGAATCTGATCTGTCATCCCAGCCAGAGTCTGCTAAAGAGAGTACGGAAGCATCTGACTCTGAATCTGAGCCTGCATCCGCTATAGACTCATTGTCTGAATCTGAGCCTGCGTCCGCTATGGAATCATCATCTGAATCCGATCTGGAGTCAGAGCGAGCGTCCACTACGGAATCAGTATCTGACGCTGTGTTCGAGTCTGCGTCTGTTTCAGAATCTGCTTCTGATTCAGCATCCGCGGGCGTATCCGAATCAGGAAGCGTGTCTGAATCCGGATCAGCTCAGGAAGAAGGATACGAAAGTGTCCTGGATTCAGCCTCGCTTTCCGAAAGTTCATCCGTGTTTACCAGTGAAAGTGAATCGGGAGCAGAGTCGACTGTGGATTCAGAACTGGCACATGTTTCTCTGCTTCAATCTATCAAAAAGATGTTTGCAGCAGGTAATGGAACGGTTATGCTCTCATCGCTTCAAGAGGATGTGAAGCCGGCGGAAATGACGGCGGAGGATTTCCTGAATTGTATTTCGGAAGCGGTTGGAAAATATAACATTTATGGTGACAAGATTGTTGTAAACGATCACATTCAGTCCAATCTGGCAGGAAATCAAATTGAATATAACAAAGATGAGCTGGGAGCAGATACGGAGTATGACAAATCCTATCAGTCTGTCTATATTGGAGATCTGAGCGGATCCGGTAATCGTATCATGCCCGGCACCGCCACAGACAAGCTGATTTTCTCCAATGCAAAGGTAACGGTAAACGGAGTAGAGAAAAACAAGTTTGAATATTACGTCAATAATGATGAGACAAAAAAGGAATATATCACATCTTACGTGGACGAATGGAACAATGTAAAAACCGCTTCCGGTGGATATGTGTATGTTTTTCAATATGATGAAAATGGAAAACGCAGAGTCTATGAGGTTCAGATCAATGCGGTAGCAGGTAAAAATCTGGAATTCATGTCCGGTGATACGCCGATCCAGATGGAGAAAGTAACAGAAAATGCATCTGGCTTGCACAATGTCAGCTCGAATACCAATCTGGTCAGCGGATCGGATCAGAAAACAAGTGTCTCGGTATCTTCCGAGCAGGGAAATGTTTCCGTTGCCGACATCAGCTTCGCCAAAGATCAGTATGGAAATGTTACAGGAAGCTACGAAGGCATGGCCCAGCAGACGCAGAACGTCTTCGGAAACGGAAATCTGAGAATTGACTTCCAGACAGATGCCGATGGAAACATCCTTAACAAGCTGATCCTGAATATCAAGTATACCGGAAAGACGGAAGATGAAGAAAACACCGTTCTTAACCTTGCCAAAGCAAAAATATTCGTAAATGGTAAGGAACTGGAAATGGAGCATGCACAAACAAAGGAAAACAGTGATGCTGCCAAATACGCGCTGCAACTGTTTGATAAGATCATTTTCAATTTCGGCAATTTTAAAGGCAAGGTTGTTCTGGAGCATGTTTTTGGAACAATTCTTGCGCCTAATGCACAGGTTTCCGGTACCGGACGAGGAACTGTTGTAGGTCATCAGGTAGAAATCACAGGTGGCGAGTGGCATTCCGCATCAAGAGAAAACTCTGAAGATAGCTCGTCTGACAGCTCGAGTCAGAGCCAGAGCACTTCCATAAGTGAGAGCCAAAGTCAGAGTGGAAGTGCCTCAGCAAGTATCAGTCTGAGTCAGAGTGGAAGTACCTCAACAAGCATCAGTCTGAGTCAGAGTGGAAGCACTTCAACAAGTGTCAGCTTGAGCCAGAGCCAGAGTGAGAGCACATCGGCAAGCGAGAGCGCATCGACAAGCACAAGTGCGTCAACGAGCCTGAGTGAGAGTGCAAGCAGTTCGGCTAGTGAGAGCGCATCGGCCAGCGCAAGCACATCGGCAAGCGAAAGTGCGTCGGTAAGCGAGAGTGCATCGGCCAGCGCAAGCACATCGGCAAGCGAAAGTGCGTCGGTAAGCGAGAGTGCATCGGCCAGCGCAAGCACATCGGCAAGCGAAAGTGCGTCGGTAAGCGAGAGTGCATCGGCCAGCGCAAGCACATCGGCAAGCGAGAGCACATCAGCAAGCGAGAGCACATCAGCAAGCGAGAGTGCATCAGCAAGTGAGAGTGCATCGGCAAGCGCAAGCGAATCGACAAGCGCAAGTGTGTCAACCAGCGAAAGTGCGTCGACGAGCCTGAGTGAGAGTGAGAGCGCATCGGCAAGCGAAAGTACTTCGGTAAGCGAGAGCGCATCGGCCAGCGAGAGCGCATCGGCCAGCGAGAGCACATCAGTAAGCGAGAGCACATCAGCAAGCGCAAGCGAATCGGCTAGTGCAAGTACATCGGCGAGCGAGAGTGCGTCGACAAGCACAAGTGTGTCGATCAGTGAAAGCGCGTCAACGAGCCTGAGTGAGAGTGCAAGCAGTTCGGCGAGCGAGAGTGTATCGGCCAGCGAGAGCGCATCAGCCAGTGCAAGTACATCGGCGAGCGAGAGCACATCGGCCAGCGAGAGCGAATCGGCAAGCGCAAGTACATCGGCGAGCGAGAGTGCGTCGACAAGCGCAAGTGTGTCAGCAAGTGAGAGTGCATCGGCAAGCGAGAGCGCATCGGCAAGCGAAAGTACTTCGGTAAGCGAGAGTGCATCGGCCAGCGAGAGCACATCAGCCAGTGCAAGCGCATCGGTAAGTCAGAGCGCATCGACCAGCGAGAGCACATCGGCTAGCGAGAGTGCATCGGCCAGCGCAAGCACATCGGTAAGTGCAAGCGAATCAGCCAGCGAGAGCGCATCGATAAGTGCGAGCGCATCGACAAGTGCAAGTGTGTCAACCAGCGAAAGTGCGTCGACGAGCCTGAGCGAAAGTGAAAGCAGTTCAGCAAGCGAGAGCAGTTCAGCAAGCGAGAGCACATCAGCAAGTGAGAGTGCATCGGCCAGCGAGAGTGCATCGGCCAGCGCAAGCGAATCGACAAGTGCAAGTGTGTCAACTAGCGAAAGTGCGTCGACGAGCCTGAGCGAAAGTGAAAGCAGTTCGGCAAGCGAGAGCACATCGGCAAGCGAGAGCACATCAGCAAGCGAGAGTGCATCAGCAA
>ERZ857629.467-NODE-467-length-56034-cov-7.202183_pt1 | contig 56034 bp, 49 predicted proteins | sample MGYA00519700_ERZ857629 | MGnify/ENA primary metagenome ERZ857629 (study PRJEB31778, sample SAMEA3449351) | human gut metagenome | biome: human gut; feature: human-associated habitat; material: faeces | place: United Kingdom | collected 2010/2012 ... | reverse complement strand
GAAAGCGGGAAGCCGGACTTAAATTTGACTCCAAGAGGGGAAGAATCTTCCTGGGTCAAAGGGAAAAGTGGAAAATGTGACTTGAGTTTGACCTTGCGAAAGGATATGCCAAGCTGAGTCAAAGGAAAGGGCAGGAAGCCCGGAGTGGGATTTGACTCTATGAGGGAAAGAGCCTGTCAGAGTCAAAGAGGAAAGCGGGAAGCCGGACTTAAATTTGACTCCAAGAGGGGAAGAATCTTCCTGGGTCAAAGGGAAAAGTGGAAAATGTGACTTGAGTTTGACCTTGCGAAAGGATATGCCAAGCTGAGTCAAAGGAAAGGGCAGGAAGCCCGGAGTGGGATTTGACTCTATGAGGGAAAGTGCCTGTCAGAGTCAAGGAGGAAAGCGGGAAGCCGGACTTGAGTTTGACCCTGCGAGGGAAAGAGCCAGTCAGAGTCAAAGAAGAAAGCGGGAAGCCGGATTTGAGTTTGACCCTGCGAGGGAAGGAGCCTGTCAGAGTCAAAGAGGAAAGCGGGAAGCCGGACTTGAGTTTGACCCTGCGAAAGGATATGCCAAGCTGGGTCAAAGGAAAGGGCAGAAAACAGAGAATGAGCCGTGAAGTAAAAAGAGCAGGAAACAGAGAATGAACCACGAAGTAAACGGAGAAGAAAATAGTAGAAAAACAGGGAGAAAAAATGATACGGGTTACGGTCTGGAACGAATACAAACACGAAAGAGAATATGAGGGCGTCCGAAAGGTTTATCCGCAGGGTATTCACGGCTGCATTGCTTCTTTTTTAGGGAAGCAAGAGGATTTTCAGGTGCGGACGGCGACTTTTGATATGCCGGAGCACGGTCTGACGGAAGAGGTGCTTGCGGACACGGATGTGCTGATTTTCTGGAGCCATGCCCTGCAGGATGCCTTTTCGGATGAAGTGGCAGAAAGGGTGCAGAAGCACGTGCTCGCGGGAATGGGACTGATTGCCCTGCATTCTGCACATTTTTCCAAAATAATGAAGCGGCTTCTGGGCACTTCCATGACCTTAAAATGGAAGCACGGAGAGCAGGAAAATCTCTGGTGTCTTGCACCCACCCACCCCATAGCAGCGGGTATTCCGGAGAAAATTTTCCTGCCCAAAGAAGAAATGTACGGGGAATATTTTGATATTCCCAAGCCGGACGATGTGATTTTTGCGGGTTGGTTTTCCGGCGGACAGGTATTCCGCAGCGGCTGTACGTTTACAAGAGGAATGGGAAAGATTTTTTATTTTCAGCCGGGTCATGAAGAATATCCGATTTACTATGTACCGGAAATTCAGCAGATCATTATAAATGCGGTGCGGTTTTGTACGCCTATGGGAGCACGGAAGGAACTTGCATGCGAGGAAGTGAAGTAATCAGACTTTCGGTCTTTTTTGACCATATTTTACAGGCGGAGGAGCAGACCGGTAAACATATTCCGGAGCTGCTTGCAGAGGTGAAGAAAGCGGGCATTTCTGCTGTAGAAATTAACTGTACCTACCTCCTGGAACACCCGGCAACGCTGGAAATGCTTGAGACTGCAGGCTTACAGGTGAGCTGCATTTATGAATTTTATGCGTTGGAGCGGGGCAGGGAAACAGAAAAAGCCCGCAGACATATTGAAATTGCAAGAAAAACGAAAGCCGGAAAAATACTGATTGTGCCCGGCTTTTTTTCAGTGGAAACGGAAGAGTTTGTGAATTGTGTGCCGGACAGGGAGAAAGTGTGGGACTACCTTTCCCACAGTGAAAAGGCACAGCGCATGGCGGATGGACTGCGGGAAATCGTAGAAATGGCAGGCAGCCGGAATATTGCCGACACCCCCATCACCGTTGTGATAGAGGATTTTGATGACAGGAATTCGCCCATTGCCTGCGTGAGTGGCATGCAGTGGTTTGCAGAGCAGGTTCCGGGGCTTTGTTTTACTTTTGACACGGGCAATTTTATCATCCATGGGGAGAATATTTTTGCAGCGTGGGAGGAACTCAAAGATAAGGTTGTGCATGTGCACTGCAAGGATAGGAAAATAAGCTCCGATAAACCTTTGCAAACACAGAAAAATGCAACCCCGGACATAAAGGAATGCTACCTGCCTGCGGCGGTGGGGGAAGGCTGCATCCCCATAAAGGAACTGGTATACAAGATGAAAGAGTACGGCTACCGGGGCTATCTTGCCGTTGAACATTTTGATGCGGCGGACCAGGAAGCGTACATGCAGAAATCCGCTGCAAACCTGCAGGAATATTGCAGTCAGACCGGTATGGGAATCTATACAAAATAGTACATTATATCTGCAATTTAATCGGTTGCGGATTTACGGTTATCCACTTAAAATAAAATATCATAGCAACATAGAAGCCTTTTTCTGCGGCGGTGCCGGAAAGATTGCGGAAAATCGAATGGCAGGACGAGATGACAGAACCGGACGGCGGTGCGGGCTTCGGAACGGAGAAGATATGGAATTATTTACAAATCAATGGGAATTTGCAAAGACACCTTTGGGGACGGGGCTGGAGGAACTCTCTGCTTATGAGGGTAAGTTTGAAAGAGTGGACCTTCCACACGACTGGCTGATTTACGACACCTTAAATCTGTACGAAACATCCACCGGCTGGTACCGGAAGAAGTTTACCGTGAAAAAGGATGCGGAAAAGGTATACAGCATCCGTTTTGACGGCGTGTATATGGACTCTAAGGTTTACATAAACGGAACCCTTTTAGGGGAGTGGAAATATGGTTATTCCACCTTTGAATTCGATATGACAAATCTTTTGAAGGATGGGGAAAATACGATGATGGTGCGCATTGACCATCATGAGCCCAACTCCCGCTGGTATTCCGGCGCGGGTATTTTCCGCAACGTATGGTTCAAGGAAGCGCCTGCGGTGCACCTGACTTCCGACGGTGTTTACATTGCCACAAAAAAATGCGGGGACGACTTCAAACTGGAAATTGAGGCAGAGATTTCCGGTTTGACAAAAACGGACAGTGATGCAGAGGCGTCCGGCATGACAAAAACGGACAGTGATGCAGAGGTGTCCGGCATGACAAAAGCAGGCAATGGCGCAGAGGCTTCCGGTATTGCAAAAGCAGACAGTGACGCAGAGGCTGCTTTGCAGGGAGCAGGAAACGGCAGCGGCAAGGCTTCCGACCTGACCGCCAAGGTGGTTCTTTCCCAGGGCAAAATGATTGTGAAAACCTTTACCCTTACCTGGAATGCGGAAAAACAGCTTCTTATGGGAGAAGCCATGATTGAAAAGCCCGCACTGTGGGATGCCGAACATCCGGTACTTTACCATGTCAGCGTGGCTCTGGAGAACGGAGATAAGGCAGAATATAACATCGGCTTCCGTGATTTTGTATTTGACCCGGAACAGGGCTTTGTGGCAAACGGTAAACGGGTAAAGCTGCACGGTGTCTGCGAACATCACGATTTGGGCTGTCTGGGTGCGGCATTCCATAAAAAAGCCATGGCGCGTAAGATTGCAACCTTAAAGAAAATGGGTGTCAACGCCATCCGTACTTCCCACAACATGCCGGCGCCGGAGCTGATGGATTTAGCGGATACCATGGGTATGTATATTGTTTCGGAAGCATTCGATATGTGGATGGAGCCCAAGACCGAATACGACTACGCCAGATTTTTCGATGAATGGGCAGAAAAGGACGTGGCAAGCTGGATTCGCAGGGACAGAAACCATCCCTCCGTTATCATGTGGAGTATCGGTAACGAAATTCACGATACCCATGAAGCAGAAGGCGTGGGTCTGACGAAAAGACTGATGGGAGATGTGCTTGTCCATGACCCCAAGAAAAATGCAAGAGTTACCATCGGTTCCAATTATATGCCCTGGCAGGGCGCGCAGAATTGTGCGGATATTGTAAAGCTGGCTGGTTACAATTACGGCGACAACCATTACGATGCACACCATAAAGAACATCCCGACTGGGTGATTTACGGAAGTGAAACTTCCTCCATCGTACAGAGCAGGGGCGTTTACCATTTCCCGCTTTCCCAGCCGATTTTAACGGAAGAAGACGAGCAGTGTTCTTCCCTTGGCAACAGCCGTCCGAGCTGGGCAGCCAAGACAGTGGAGCATTGTATTTCCGTAGACAGAGACAGGGATTTTGCGGCAGGACAGTTTTTGTGGACGGGCTTTGACTATATCGGCGAGCCTACCCCTTACAAGACAAAGAATTCTTATTTCGGTCTGATTGATACGGCAGGCTTCCCGAAGGATGTCTTCTATATGTATCAGGCAGAATGGACGGATTATAAAAAGCGTCCCATGGTGCATGTGCTTCCTTACTGGGACTTCAACGAGGGTCAGATGGTGGACGTACGGGTATGCAGCAATGCGCCTAAGGTGGAGGTATTTGTCAATGAGAAATCTCTCGGCGTAAAAGAAATCGACCATGCGCACGGTCAGGAGCTGTTCCCCAGCTTCCGGGTGCCTTTCCACAAGGGAAGCCTGCGTGCGATGGCTTATGATGAGAACGGCAACGTGGTGGCAGAGGATGTGCATAAATCCTTCGGCAATACTGCAGCAATCGAGGTAACACCGGAATTTGGCCATATTGTGGCAGACGGTAAGGACCTTGCTTTCGTGGAAATTTCCGCCCGCGACGAGGACGGCAACCCGGTAGAAAACGCTATGGACTACGTGGAAGTGGAAGTTACCGGCGCCGGACGTCTGATTGGTCTGGACAACGGCGACAGCACGGACTACGACTCCTACAAGGGCACCCGGAGAAAGCTGTTTAACGGCAAGCTTTTAGCCGTGATTGCAGCAAAGAACGAGCCCGGTGAAATTTTTGTTACCGTAAAGCATTTGGGAGAGGCGGGCAAAATTGCACCTGCCATGATTACCCTTTATGCGGACGAGGCAGCGGAAAAAGCAGAAGCTCCTGTTTGGGAAAATAAGAAGGTTCCTCTCATTACCGGCAGCGCGCTGGCAGCAGAGGGAGAGCCCCTTGTGCCCGTAAGAAAGATTGAAATTGTAGCAGAAGAGGGTCAGACCTTTGATGAAAATAAAACGGAAATGGTAGTGAAGGCTTATCTGTATCCGGCGGATGTTTCCCGCAAGGAAGTAAGTTTTACGGCAACCAACGATGCGGGCATTGTTTCCAATCTGGCAGAACTGGAAGAAATTCCTGTAAGTGAGGCGGAGCGTCTGACTGAGTCCAATACTCACAGAGTTCTGGCTGCAAAATGTTGCATCAGGGCAAAGGGCGACGGCGCATTCCGTCTGCGTGCCACTGTGAAAAACGGTACGGAAAACGTAAAGCTTTTGTCCCAGCTGGAATTCTCCATCAGCGGACTGGGTGAGGCTTACTTAAATCCCTATGAACTGATTGCCGGAGCTCTTTATGCCGACTCTAAGGGTGATATCGGCGGATTTTCCGAAAAGAGCGTGGCAACCGCACAGGAAGGGGAAAGTGTTATTGTATACAAGGGACTGGACTTCGGCGAATTCGGTTCCGACGAAATTACGCTTCCTATTTTTGCCCAGAGCGGTGACCCTCATTACTTAAAGATTTACGAAGGCGTGCCCGGAGAAGAGGGCTGCGAATTAGTGGGCGACCTGGTATACCAGAAGCCCAGCACCTGGGATGTATACAAGCCGGAGACCTACAAGCTGAACCGCCGGTTAAAGGGCATCACCACCCTGTCTCTCGTGGCAAACAACCAGCGCTACTTTATCAAGGGCTTCGTTTTCACCAAGCTTCAGAAAGCATTTGAAAAAATCGGAGCATTGGAATACAATAACTTGTACGGAGATACCTACAAGGAGACCGCGGATGCCGTGGAAGGCATAGGCAACAATGTTTCCATGGAATATGAAAATATGGATTTCGGAGAAGAAGGCGTAAAAGCAGTGACTGTTTGCGGCCGTACCCCTCTTTCATCCAATACTATTCATATCCGTTTCTTCAAGGAAGACGGCAGCTCCGTAAATCAGATTGTGGAGTTCCCGCACAGTGAGGAATATACGGAAGTAACATTCCCGCTTGAAAAGGTTACGGGCATGACCAAGGTAGGATTTATTTTCCTGCCCGGCTGCCAGTTTGACTTTAAGTGGTTCCGTTTTTCCTAAAGGTAAATTTGCAGAAAAAGGCAGATGACAGGTTTTGCCTGCCGATGCTGCAATCCGGGGCTTCCGGAAAGGCACGGACATGAAGTTATTTGTATATAGTTTAAGAGAGTTTGACGAAAAACGATTTTTTGAAAAATGGAGCAGGGAAATGCAGGTTGAGTATGCTTCGGTGGGGGACAAACCCACACCGGGGAATGCAAGACTGGCAGAAGGCTACGATGCCGTCAGCATTATTACCACCCCTGTGGACGAAGAAATTCTGACTATCTGGAAGGAATGCGGTGTAAAATGCGTTTCCACCCGTACGGTTGGTTTTGACCATGTGGACAGAAGGGCAGCGGGCAAATTGGGTATTACCGTTTGCAATGCCACCTATCCGCCCAACGGTGTAGCCAATTACACCATCATGCTGATGCTGATGTGCTGCCGGAAAATGAAACCCATTATGATGCGCGCGGATGTACAGGATTACACACTGCCCGGTAAAATCGGCGTGGAAATTTCCAATTCCACCGTGGGAGTTATCGGTACCGGCAAAATCGGCCGCACCGTGCTGGAGCATCTGAAAGGCTTTGGCTGCAGGCTGCTTGCGTTTGATTTGTATCCTTCCAAGGAAGTGGCAGAATACGCAGAGTACGTGGATTTGGACACTCTTTATAAGGAAAGCGACATTATTTCCCTGCATATGCCCTCCACGGCGGAAAACTTCCATATGATAAATGTGGACACCATTGCGAAAATGAAGGACGGCGTTATCATCATCAACACAGCCAGAGGCAACCTGATTGACTCAGAAGCCTTGATTAAGGGACTGGAGAGTGAGAAAATCGGGGCAGCGGGTCTGGATGTTATCGAAAATGAGTCCAACCTTTACTATTACGATTTGGTGGGCAAGCCCATGCACAACGAGGAGCTGGCGGTGCTGCGTTCCTTCCCCAATGTCATCGTAACGCCCCACACGGCATTTTACACCGAAGAAGCCATTGACTACATGGTGAAAAACAGCATTTTAGGCTGCCGGTACGCACTGGAAGGCAAAGAAAATCCCTTTGATGTGTCCGATGCGGCGTTTTAACAATCGCATAAGAAATATTCATGTAAAGCAAGGTAACTTATCCTTGCTTTTTCATGTCAATAAAAATATAATAAAATAGTATTTTATTAAAAAAGAGGGAGGTACTTATGTTAGAAAAATTCTTTAAACTCAAAGAAAACAAAACCACCGTCCGTACCGAGGTTGTGGCAGGTATTACCACTTTCATGACCATGGCGTACATCCTGGCGGTAAACCCCAGCATTCTTTCCGCATCCGGCATGGATGCACAGGCTGTTTTAATCGCTACCGCTCTGGCTTCCTTTATCGGAACCATTGCCATGGCGCTGCTTGCCAATTACCCGTTTGCACTGGCACCCGGACTGGGACTCAATGCTTATTTTGCCTACACGGTATGCGGCTCCATGGGATATTCCTGGCAGATTGCACTGTTTGCCGTATTTGTGGAAGGTATCATTTTCATTGTACTGTCACTTACCAATGTGCGTGAGGCTATTTTTAATGCCATTCCTCTTCAGCTTAAGAAGGGCGTTTCCGTTGGTATCGGTTTATTCGTAGCTTTCATCGGTCTGCAGAACGGTAAAATCGTTGTGGACTCTGCTACACTGGTTTCCCTGGTCGATTTCAGACAGGATTTCCACACTGTCGGTATTTCCGCACTGCTTGCGATTATCGGTACTTTTATCATCGCAATTTTATATGTAAAGAAGGTTCGCGGCGCTATCCTGATCGGTATCTTCGCAACCTGGATTTTAGGTATTATCTGCCAGTTTACCGGTATTTACACCGTGGTTCCCGAAGCAGGTTACTATTCTTTAATTCCTGCATGGAGCAGCTTTAATTTAGGTGCGATTTCTTCCACCTTCGGTCAGTGCTTTAAGGCTGATTTCAACGGACTCAAGATTTTTGACTTTATTGCCATTGTATTTTCTTTCCTGTTTGTAGATATTTTTGATACTCTCGGAACCTTGATCGGCTGTGCAAACAAGGCAGATATGCTTGACAAGGATGGCAAGCTGCCCCGCATCAAAGAGGCTCTTTTGGCAGATGCTATTGCAACCAGTGCAGGTGCCGTACTCGGTACTTCCACCACCACTACCTTCGTAGAAAGCTCTGCAGGTGTGGCAGAAGGCGGCAGAACCGGTCTTTCTTCCATCGTAACCGGTTTATTATTCCTGGTAGCTATCTTCTTATCCCCGATTTTCATTGCCATTCCGGGATTTGCAACAGCTCCCGCACTTCTGTTCGTCGGTTTCTTAATGATTTCCGCAGTAGTGGACATCGATTTCTCCGACTTCACAGAAGCAGTTCCCGCTTACCTGGCACTGATTTTCATGCCCTTAACCTACAGTATTTCCGAAGGTATCGCAGCAGGCGTTATCTCCTACGTGGTTATCAACCTCGTGTGCGGCAAGGCTAAGAAGATTACACCGCTTATGTACATTTTAGCAATTCTGTTCGTAGCGAAATTCATCTTCCTGTAAGTGAACGATGGCGGAAGCAGCGCGGCTGCCTGCCTGACCTGCTTTCGAGATGTTAATTCAGAAGTGAATGAAAAATGGAATTTCAGACCGGCTCTCCATAGCCAGGCTTATTGCCTGACCGGGGAGCCGGTTTCTTATTGCGCATATTTCATGTATCAGGCAGTTTTTTCTCTTGACAATATTCCACAAAAGGAATATTGTATATATACGATATATACAATTAAATCATATAAGAGGATAAACCATGGATATTATCATCAGCAACACAAGCGGTGCGCCGATTTACGAGCAGATTGAGGTGCAAATCCGCGAAATGATTTTACGCGGTGAGCTGAAGGCAGGGGACGCCCTTCCTTCCATGCGCACACTGGCGAAGGACCTTCGCATCAGTATGATTACCACCAAAAGAGCCTATGAGGAATTAGAGAGGGATGGCTTCATTGAGTCCTTTACCGGCAGAGGCAGTTTTGTGAAAGCCCAGAACGAGGAGCTTTTGCGGGAACGCGTGCTGGCGGAAACGGAAGAATATTTTGCCAAGGGTATTCAGAAAGCGCTGGATGCCGGCCTCACAAAGGAAGAAATGGTGGAAACATTCCGGATGCTGCTGGAGGAAATGTAAAGATTCAGATACATCCGGAAAAGGTATGCGAGGGAATGACTGCGGAGGAAGAAATGCAGAATATTGGGAGGTGCAGAAAGTGGGTAGTGAGAAGGAAGTAAATGTTATAGAAATACACAATCTGAATAAAAGTTATGACGGGTTTGCCCTGCAAAATGTGGATTTGCAGGTAACCGCAGGCAGAATACACGGTTTTATCGGGCAGAACGGCGCCGGTAAAACTACGACCATTAAGGCTATGCTGAATATGATGCCGTTAAATGCGGGAGAGATTAAAATTTTTGGGAAGGATTTTCAAAAGGACGAACAGACGATAAAAGAAGACATAGGTGTCGTTTTTGATGAAATGGGATTTCACGAGTTTATGACGCCGAAGCAGATTGCAACGATGATGTCCTATGTATATGCAAACTGGGATGGTGAAGCCTTCCAAAAGTATCTGACAAGGTTCGGGCTTCCCTTAAAGAAGCCTTGCGGAAAGTTCTCAAGAGGTATGCGCATGAAACTGCAGATTGCGGTGGCGCTTTCCTATCATGCGAAGCTTCTGATTTTGGATGAACCTACCAGCGGATTGGACCCTGTGGTGCGGAATGAAATTCTTGATATTTTCCAGGAATTCATAGTGGATGAAGAGCATTCCATTTTTCTGTCCTCCCACATCATATCCGATTTGGAACGGATTGCGGACGAGATCACCTTTATAGATAAGGGCAGAATTCTTCTTTCCGGGGAAAAAGATTCCATTTTAGAGGAGCATGCCATTATCCGATGCGGAAAAAAAGAGGCGGAGAATATAAATGACGATTGCGTCATATTCAAAAGAATGGAAGCTTATGGCTGTGAAATTTTGTTAAATGACGCCGATGCAGCCCGTAAAAAATGGGGTGATGCACTGGTAGAACCGGCAACCCTCGAAGAAATCATGTTGTTTTATGTAGCAAGAGAAAACGCCAGAGCAGGCGGGAGAGCAGCATCCGATGAGGTAAAGAGCATAAAGCCTGCAGAGGCAGGAAAGGCGGGCTTATGAGAGGTTTGTATTATAAGGACATGTGCTGTCTGAAAAAGCTTCTGCACACCATGATACCGGTCTGCATCGCGACACTCATTTTCGCACTTTTGGTTGTACTGAGTATCCGGTACGGAAATATGGGACGGATGCTTTCCGGGGAAGTAGAAGAGGCAATCGCAATCAATGAAGAAAATGCGCAGGTGATTCTTTTTTATATCATCGGCATCTGCCTGCTTATTCCCATGGGATTTTTTGTGGATGCCCTGCGATGCTTTGAAATGGATGAACAGGCGGGTTTTGAAAAGGTTGTGAGAACCCTGCCGGTAAAAGCTGCGGATGCGGTTACGGCAAGATATCTGATTTATCTGACATTTGGCGCCATCAGCATGGGAAGCTCTTTTTTGTCGGCAGCCATTGTGGCAGCCAGCGCCGGGGCAGTGGGAATAGAAGAACTGTCCATGAAAAATCTGACGCAGTTGATTTTGGTGATAGCAGCCGTATTACTGTTGTTCTGTGGCATACAAATTCCGCTTTTTTATGCGCTTGGAAAGAAAAAAGGAAATATAGCCAGCCTGATTTTGTTTCTGGTGCCGGTCGGTCTTCTTTACCTGAAGTTCATAACCTTGCTGGATGCTCTGCCGGGCATGGAACTGTTCCGGTATCTGATGGAAAAATTCCGGGAAGGCAGGAACATAGTAAGCAGGTATCTGTGGGCAGAGGTCGTGGGAATGGTGCTTTTTTATGTGATTTCTTACGGGCTCAGCGTGCGGTTTTACCGGAAAGGAGGCAGAAAATGACAGGTCTTCTTTATCAGGATTTTTGCACGGCAAAAGGGAAATGGATGCTGCGGATACTGGCGGCTTGTATGCTGATTTTAATCGGTATGGTCATCTGGGGGGACCCGGATGGAATGGACGGAGCCCTTTTCCTGGCAATTTTAGGTCTTATAGCTGTCTGTTACGGCATCAGTATTCCGGAAAAGATTTTTGCCTCCGATGAAAAAAATTCCATCCGGACATTTTTGTTAAGCCTTCCCACAGGAGGCAGGAAATATGTGCAGGAAAAGTATGCATTTATGGGGATTTATTATTATACACTGGCAAATCTTCTGGTGGTTTTGCAGAGATTTGTTCTGGGGGGAATAAGGAAAGAAGATCTGGCGGAGAATATGGTTTTGTACATATCCATGCTCGGTACCATGCTGTTTTTACTGGTTGTTGCCGCACTTTTTATTGCCGCGGTAGAATTTCCGTTTCTGTTTGCCTTCGGGAGCAGGGCAGCACGGTATGTCAAAACGGCACTGGTGGTATTTCTTTTCTTTGCGGCGATGGTCTGGCTGCTCTTTGACCCGGCGGCGATGGAGGACGGAGCAGGTATGATGCCCCTATTGGAATGGATGAACCGGCATACGGACGCGGTGCAGCTGCTTGAGGTCTGCATGCCGGCAATCATAATTCTCCTGTATTTTATATCCTATAAGGGTAGTGTGCTTTTATTCCGGAAAAGGGGGGAAATGTATGAATAAAAAAAGATTTTGGATGTATATCGGCATTTCCTTCGGACTTACCTGGGGATTGGATGCGGCAGCTTATACAATGGGTGTCCGATTCGAAGACATGGCGATGCAGTTTGTTCTTATTTTATCCATGTTTGTGCCTTTTGTGGCAATGCTTCTGACAAGGCTGCGGACCAGGGAAGGATTTCATGGAATGGAGCCTGCGATAGGCTTTGCCGGCAAAAAGAAATATTATGTACTCGCCGTGCTTATTCCGGTTTTATACATAGAAGCAGGATGGGGATTGCTCTGGCTGCGGCACACGGAGGCTTTTTCGGCGAAGCAGATGACTGTGGTGTTGCCGGCAGCCTGTCTGGTCAGTGCGCTTGTTTATTCCGCAGCGGCTTTTGGGGAAGAAGCGGGCTGGCGCGGTTATATGTACCCGAAGTTAGAGGAAAAGTTTGGGGATGTGGGTGCCTGTCTTATCGGCGGTACGGTCTGGGCTGTATGGCATTTTCCCATGATTGCCCAGGGACATACCTTCGGACTCGATTATCCGGGAGCCCCGTATCTGGGCTTTCTGGTGTTCATTCCCTATTGTATAGGTGTGGGATCCATTCAATGGTACCTGACGAAAAAATCCGGTTCTGTCTGGCCGGCAACATTTCTTCATGCGGTCAACAATGCCTACATAAGCGGTTCGTTTCTCATGACAGCGGCAACGGATGCAGGCGGAGTTTTAGACAACGGCAACCGGCTTGCGGAAATGACGGTGCTTATGCTGCCGTCCATGCTGGTGGGCGTTGTGTGCATGATGGGGATGAGAAAGAAAAAAGAGAGCTGAAAAAAACGGCATAGTCTGGTTAACAGCAGACTATGCCGTTGTATTATTCACAGCAACGTTTTCTTAAAACTTCAGGAAGGTGCTTAACAATCCGCGTCCTAAGGAGGCGCCTACGTTTCCGCCTAACTTTTTGCCGAATTTGCCACCGACAGAGGAACCGAGGGAGTTGCCAAGTTCCCTGCCAATGGTACCGGCAGCCGAGCTGGCTACGCTTTTTACTGCTCTGTTGCGGGCAGCGGTCTGTTTCTGGGCTGCTTTTTCGGCCGCTTTCTGTGCGGCAAGAGCCTGTCTTTCGGCGGCCTTCTGTTCTGCAAGAGCCTGCTTTTCGGCGGCTTTCTGCTCCGCCAATGCCTGCTTTTCAGCAGCTTTCTTTGCAGCAGCTTCTTCAGCCGCTTTCTGGGCAGCCTCCGCATCGGCGGCGGACTGTCTCTGCAGAAATTCATAAGCGGAATCTCGGTCAAAGAAATCCTTATAACGGATGTATAAAAGATTGTCTGTAATTTCTTTCTGGCGTTCACTGTCATCCAAAGCGCCCATTTTACTCTGGGGAGGCAAAATCTGACAGCGTTCTACTATGGTAGGAACACCACCTTCGTCCAGAACGGAAACAAGTGCCTCTCCGATGCCCAATTCCAACAGAGTATCATAGGTGTTAAAGGCGGGATTTTCACGGAAGGACTGGGCTGCAGCCTTGGCGCCCTTCTGCTCTGCGGGGGTATATGCATGAAGAGCATGCTGGATTTTGTTGCCAAGCTGGCTTAACACACCGCCGGGAATATCCTTGGGATTCTGGGTAACGAAGTAAATGCCGACGCCCTTTGAGCGGATTAATTTTACCACCTGCTCAATCTTGGTGAGCAGTGCCTTGGAGGCAGAATCGAAAAGCATATGGGCCTCATCGAAGAAGAACACCATTTTAGGCTTTTCCAGATCGCCTGCTTCCGGCAGGAGTTCAAACAGCTCGGAGAGCATCCACAGCAGGAAGGTGGCGTACATGGTGGGATTGTTAATCAATCTTTGGCAATCCAGTATCTGGATGCAGCCCTTTCCGTCACAGTCTCTGGAGAACCAGTCGGCAATATTCAGGGCGGGTTCGCCGAAGAACTGTTCTCCGCCTTCTCCTTCAAGTGCTACCACGGAACGGATAATGGCGGCTAAGCTGGCAGAAGACATGTTGCCGTACTGCATGCTGTATTCCTTGGTATTTTCACTGACATACTGCAGCATGGCGCGCAGGTCCTTGGTGTCGATTAAGAGCAGTCCTTCATCATCGGCAATCTTAAAGATGATGGATAAAATATCGGACTGGGTATCGTTCAGGTCTAAAATACGGCTGAGCAGCAGGGGACCCATTTCCGAAACAGTCGTTCTTAAAGGCATGCCTTTTTCTCCGTATACATCCCAGAAATTGACCGGATATTTCTGAAAGGAAAAACCCTCCTTGTCAAGTCCCATTTTAGCGGCACGTTCCGCTACGGAGCCGTTTGCTTCACCCTGACGGCACATGGCGGCGAGGTCGCCCTTTACATCGGCTAAAAATACAGGTACGCCGCAGTCGCTGAAAGACTCGGCAAGCACCTTTAAGGTCACTGTTTTACCGGTACCGGTTGCACCGGCAATAAGCCCATGACGGTTTGCCATTTTCGGGTAGATGTACACTTTTTTATCACCGGCACATCCCACCCAGATTTTTTTATCCTGATACATAAATTTCCCTCCCGGATAGGTCTGTTATTTTTTACACATACCTTTATTTTACAATGCCGGTTCCTAAATTACAAGTCAATGGGAAATCTAAAAAAAGTAATTTACATATTGAAAAAACGTAATCATTATGTTACACTACATGTAAGCAGAAAGTTCACAATCTAATATTCTAATTTTTCTAAAAGATACATTCTATTTACTCATCAAACTTCACTGCTTAAATTTCTTATTCAACTAAAAAGCAGGGAGGTTTGTGTAAGCTTCATGCGGAAGTCATGCAGGGGAAGGGGTTCTTCCAAAGTGGCAGCGCTTTTGGAACAGGTTTCTTTCAAAAGTGTGCAGACTGCATGAGTGAGCGCATGGAAGCATCGGGGACCTCCCTGAAAGGAGGACCCATGACAAACAAATTTACAGTAACAAGGGAGCAGATGGCGGAAATCCTGCGGAAACAGACCGACTTTTCCAAAATCGGCATCTTCAATGACGTAATGTTCTGCTCCGTGTTCCGGAACCCGGAGGATTGCAAAGAGCTTTTACAACGGATAACGGGGCTTCAGATTGCAGAGCTGTACATCGTGCAGGAGCAGAAAAGCATAAAAACCGGTTACCTGGGAAAAGGTGTCCGGCTGGACGTGTATGCAAAGGATGTGGACGGCAATTCCTATGACATTGAGATGCAGGTGATGAATACCGGGGAACTGCCTTTGCGGAGCCGCTACTATCACAGCCAGATGGATAACTACCAGATACAGACAGGTCAGATGTATACGAATTTGCAGAAATCCATGGTGATATTTATCTGCGGGTTTGATTTATTTGGACAGAACAGGAGCATTTATACCTTTGAAACGGTCTGCCGGGGAAAATCGGACATCGTACTGGATGACAAAAGAAAGACAATTTTTGTGAACATTGGCGGCGACAGAACGGAAATCGAAAAGGAAGCGGCGGACCTGCTGGATTATTTCCGGACGGGCAATCCCACGGATACATTTACCAAGGGACTGCAGACGGAAGTGGAGAAAATCCGGCAGGATACGGAATGGAGAGAAAACTATATGACGTATGAAATGAAAATCGAACTCCAGAGCCGGATAGGCAGGGAAAAGGCGGAAGCCGAGGCAAGAGCAGCCGGCATGGCGGAAGGTTTAGCAGAAGGCAAAGCGCAAGGCATGGCGGAAGGTTTAGCAGAAGGCAAAGCGCAAGGCGAAAAATCCCGTGACAGGGAACTGATTTTAAAATGGCTGCAAAAAGGCAGAACCATGCAGGAGATAGCGGAAGACCTGGACAGACCGGAAAAGTATGTCCGGAAACTGGCGGCTGAAAAAAATTAGTTTTCAGAAAATAAATTTTTAAAAGAAATCCTTACACAAAATAGTATTTTCTGTTATAATGAGTTCTGCAAAATAAAAATAATAGATGTAAATCCAGCAAATGCGTGTAATCTATAGGAAACTATGGGTTGCACGTTTTTTTGTTGTGACAACGAGGGAAAAGGAGAAGAAATGGAAAACGTAAAACAAAACAAGATGGCAGAAATGCCGGTTAACAAGCTTATGCTGAACATGGGAATTCCTATGATTTTATCCATGATGCTGCAGGCTGCTTATAATATTGTGGACAGTGCCTTTGTGGCTAATATGCAGGAAAACGGAGAGGCTGCCATCAATGCGCTGACACTGGTGTTTCCGGTACAGATGTTTATGGTGGCAATCGGAATAGGAACCGGCATCGGCGCCAATGCATTAATTGCCAAATGCCTGGGTGCAAAGGACAGTAAAAGGGCGGGGCTGGCTGCAGGCAACACGTTATTTTTAGCAACTGTGATCTATGCAGTATTTCTGCTGTTCGGAATTTTTGGCTGCCGCAGTTATATTGCATCCCAGACGAAAAATCCGCTTATTTTGGAAATGGGTGTGGATTACCTGAGAATATGCTGCGTCTTTTCTTTTGGTATTTCTTACTTCTCGGTATTGGAAAAAATGCTGCAGGCAACCGGGAAATCTTTATATTCTACCATCGCACAGGTAACAGGCGCGGTATGTAATATTATTTTTGACCCCATCCTGATTTATGGGCTTTTAGGCTTTCCCAGGCTGGGTGTACGGGGTGCAGCATACGCCACCGTACTCGGACAGATTGTATCTTTTCTGGTGGCGCTTTTTGCCCACCTGAAATGGAATAAAGAAATTGAAAAGAAGAAGGAATATTTTAAGCCTTCGGGGGATGTCATAAAAAGTATTTATGCCATTGGCGTGCCGGCCATTATTGCCCAGGCGCTTATGTCCGTCATGACCTATCTTCTGAATATTATTCTGGTAAAGGTCAGCGAAAATATGGTAACGGCATATGGGCTTTATTATAAAATCCAGCAGTTTATTCTGTTTGCAGCTTTCGGACTCCGGGATGCGATTACCCCTATTGTTGCTTTTAATTATGGTATGGGAGATAAAGAGCGGGTGCAAAAAGCCATTCGTTGCGGACTCCGGTATACCTTATATATTATGCTGGCTGGGTTTGTTATTCTGGAGGTCTTTGCAACACCGTTCTCGGCTTTATTTGACCTTTCGGGTGAAACACAAAGTCTGTGCATCAGCGCCATCCGTATTATTTCGTTAAGCTTTGTATTTGCCGGATGCAATATTGCTTTTCAGGGAGTGTTCCAGGCGCTGGACAGCGGTCTGCCGTCCCTGATTGTTTCTGTATGCAGACAGTTTTTATTTGTAGTGCCGGTAGCTTATGGGTTTACCATGCTTGTGCTGCACGGTAACGGTGTACCGTCCTATATTATCTGGTTTACCTTTTTGATTGCGGAAGGGGGTTCGACAATCATAGCCCTGGTTTTCTATAAAAGGGTTTCCTCACGCCGCCTTCCGTGAAGACGGTAGTCGGAGGGAGTCATGCCGGTCTTTTTCTTAAAGGTACCGGAAAAATAGCTTTGGCTGGGAAAGGCTAAAATAGCGGCTATTTCCGCGGAAGAATACGAGGAAAACAGCAACATGTTCCTGGCAGTATTGATTTTCTGTTCACAGATATAGGAACTGATACTCTGACCGGTTTCTTTTTGAAACAGCCGTGACAGGTAAGAAGGGCTTAAACCGGCTATTTCTGACAACTGTGTCAGAGTAATGCGGGTGTGCAGATGGTCGTAGATATAATCGATACATTTTACCACCGGCTGTGAGCAGACGTTCTGTTTTATGAGCTCCTTCATGCGTCGGGTGTAGTCCAGACACAGAGGGGTATGGAGGGAAGCAATTTCCTCCGGGGTATGGCATCTGTCCGCAGCAGAGATGTAATAATCACTTAAATTATAGGCTACATGCAGATCCATGCCGGCGTTGATACAATAACGGGCAATAACGGCTGCGGTAATGGCAAAATGGTACTTTACATTCTGGACCGGATTTGCAGACAGGGTACCCCAGCCTTCTTTTTTAGCAAGAAAGCTTTCTTTTGTCATTTCTTTTATCTTTTTCAGGTTACCGGATACGACGGCCTGATAAAATTCCAGCTCCGGATTATAGGGCGCTCTCACAAAGCGCTCTTCTCTTTGCACAAAATCCCGGTAGGCAAGAGCCTGTCCGGAGGTGTCTGACCGGAAAATACTCATTTTAGATTCCTCCCTGTAAAAAAATGTAAGGAACAGAACGACTTTTATCATGTATATGATAGCATAAAAACATAAATAAAAGCAATAAAACGATATTCATTCCATAGAATTTTCGACATAATGAAAACAGAAATGAAAGAGCCACCGGATTTGTATAGGGAAGATACAAATCCAAAACAGGGATTGCAAGGAGGAAAATCAGGATGAACTTAAAACGTGGAATTAACTTAGGCGGATATTTATCACAGTGTGATTACAGTAAAGAACATCTGGCATCTTTTATCCATAAAGAGGATCTGGACAGAATTGCGGAAATGGGTTTTGACCATGTCCGGGTGCCGGTCGATTACAATATTCTGGAAACGGAAGATGGAACTCCCATCGAAAGCGGCTATGAATTACTTGACCGGGTAACAGACTGGTGCAGGGAAAACAAGCTGAATATGATTTTGGATATGCATAAAGTTTACGGCTATGATTTTAACGATGCAGGTACCATGGAAAACAGTCTGTTTAGGAGCCCTGCGCTGATGGACCGCTTTCTTGCGCTGTGGAGAAGGCTTGCAAAACGCTACGGAAATAAAGATTTCATGGCTTTTGAGCTTTTGAATGAAATTGTGGAGGAGGATGTGGCAGAAGCCTGGAATGATTTAATCATCCGTGCGGTGAGAGAAATCCGCCGGTATGCACCCACAACTCCGATTATCTACGGCGGCATCCAGTGGAACAGCGCCAGAACCGTCAGATTTTTAAGAAAACCGGAAGATGAAAATATTATTTTTACCTTCCATTTCTATGAGCCGCTTCTGTTTACCCATCAGAAAGCATACTGGGTGGCGGCAATGGACCCCAATAAGGAAATTTCCTATCCGGCAACCATGGAATATTACAGGGAAAATTCCAAAGTACTGGGGTATCAGGGAAATGTAGCGGTCAATGCACATTCCGGTGAGATGGGACCCAAATTCATGGAAGAGCTGATTGCGGATGCCGTAGATGCGGCAAAAAAAGCAGGTGTACCTTTATATTGCGGTGAATTTGGAGTCATCGACAGAGCACCGGTTATGGATACGCTTCGCTGGTTCAGGGATGCGAATGAGGTATTCCGCAAATTTGACGTCGGATTTGCGGCATGGACTTATAAGGAAATGGATTTTGGTATTACCGGGGAACATTATAAACCGATTTTACAGGAACTCATAAATATCTGGAACCGATAAAACAGTATAACCACGGGAGGGTACGGAATGAAAAGAAAAACAGCAAAATGGCTGACGGCTGTTCTGGCATTTACAATGGTAATGACAGCGGGCTGCGGCAAGGAAAAGGGAGCAGAGAAACAGACAGAGAATACGGAGACCGTACAGGAAACGGTAATCCGGGAAACAGAACCGGTGCAGGGAAATGACCTTGACATGACGGGGTACAACCTGGTATGGGAGGATGATTTTGAAGACGGAATTTCAGAGGATGACTGGAATTATGAGCTTCATGAACCGGGTTGGGTGAACAATGAACTGCAGTCCTATGTGAAATCGGAAGAAAATGTGTATACAAAGGACGGAAAGCTTGTCATAAAGCCGGTGGAAACGAAGGATGAGAACGGTAACACTGCCTACACATCCGGACGTGTGAATACCCAGGGCAAGCATGATTTTACTTACGGTCTCTTTGAAGCAAGCATTAAAATGCCGAAAGGCCAGGGCTTTTTACCGGCATTCTGGATGATGCCCACGGATGAAAATTTATACGGTCAGTGGCCGAGATGCGGGGAAATTGATATTGCAGAAGTGTTGGGTAATGATACGGGAACCACCTACGGAACCATCCACTATGGAAACCCGCACAAAGAAAGCCAGGGCAGCTATGTACTTTCCGAGGGGGATTTCGCAGAAGAATTCCATACCTATGCCTGTGAATGGAACCCGGGGGAAATCAAGTGGTATGTGGATGGCAATCTGATACACACAGCAAATGACTGGTACTCAGCAACGGAGGGTTTAGGGGAAATTACTTTTCCGGCACCTTTTGACCAGCCCTATTATATCATCTTTAATCTGGCGGTGGGCGGAAACTGGCCCGGTAATCCGGATGCAACTACGGATATAGCCGGTGCAACCTATGAAATTGATTATGTAAGAGTGTACCAGAAAGATGAATATGACGAAAATGTCACAAAACCGGAAAAGGAAATCACCTACAGAGAGCCGGATGAAAACGGCAACTATGTCATCAACGGAGATTTTTCTGCGTCAGAGGATTTGACGGATAACGCAGACTGGAAGTTCATGGCGCAGAACGGCGGAGAAGGCAATGCGGAAATTAAGAATAATGAAATTGTTATCTCCACAGCGAATGCCGGCAGTGAGGAATACAGCATCCAGCTGGTACAGCCGGATATTCCTATCCTGAAGGGAAGCGAATACCGGGTAACCTTTGATGCCTGTGCCGATGAAGAACGCACCATGAAGGTAGCGGTTACGGCACCCAATGCCGGATGGATCCGTTATCTGGAGGATACAGAGCTTACTCTTACGAAGGAAAAACAGAGCTACGCATTTGATTTCACGGTGACGGCGGAAAACGACCCCACCGGACGACTGGAATTCAATATGGGTAAAACAGATAGTACTGCAACGATTTCTATATCCAATGTGCGTCTGGAGATGACAACGGAAGGTTCTGGCAGCGCAGGCGGTAAGACTGTTCTTTCCGATGGCAATTACGTTTACAATGCAAATTTCCAGGAAGGTACCGACAGAGTCGGAAGCTGGGATTTTACGGAAAATGATGCGGTGACATATGAGGTTACACCGTTAAGCGACGGCAGAAGACTTCATGTAAATATGTCAAAGGATTCAGATACCCCGTTCCATGTTACGCAGAAAGACCTGGCATTGACGGAGAACGCGGAATATCTCTTAAGCTTTGAAATGCAGGCGGAAGCGGGAAGCCATATGAAAGTCCTTCTGAATGGGGAAGAACATGACATAGCTTTGTCCGAAAAGCAGGATATCTACAGCTTAAAGTTTGTATATTCCGGAAAAGAAGGAGCCAATGCACTTCAATTTGGTTTTAGCAGTGCCGGAGATTATTATCTGGACAAGGTGCGTGTGGAAGAGAATGTGATGATTAAGAACGGCAGCTTCAATGCGGGGACGAGCGGATACGAGATTTTTGTGGATACTTCTGCAGATGCGAATTACGTGGTGGATTCCCTGTCAGAAGACAATGCCATGGATTTTACCATTCTTGACACCGGAGCCAGTGACTGGAACGTCCAGCTCAAGCAGAATAATATCACTCTTGAAAAGGGAAAAACGTATACCTTAACCTTTGAAGCCAAATCCGATATGAAAAGAGACATTCGTGTCATTATACAGGGCAGGGAAGACAAGGGCTGGCCGGTCTATTCCGGAGAAAACATTGTGACGCTTTCTTCTGACTATCAGACCTTCAGCACCACCTTTACCATGGAAAGCGATACGGATCCGGATGCTTTCTTAAGCGTATGCTTAGGCGCTGTCAGCGAGAGAATCGACAGCCGGCACAGAGTGTGCATAGATAATATTTCCCTGGAGGAAGTTAACTGATTTTATCCGGCTGTAGGAAACCTGAGTGGATTTCTTCATATAATATACTATACCTTAACTAAGAGAGGAAATAGTATATGGCACGATTTACCAATCAGGCACAGCTGCGATATGGCAACGCAGTAGCCAATTCCAATATTGCTGTCGGTGAAATTATGGAAGTTTTATCGGCAACAAAAACAGCGGTAAACAATACCTACGGACAAAATGATAATGTAACATATGTCATCAGTATTGTAAATTCGGGAGCTGTCCCTTTCAGCGGCATAACTGTTACAGATAATCTCGGTGAATATAATTTTGGCACGGAAACACTGACACCGTTAACGTATATTCCCGGAACGGTTAAATTTTACGCAAACGGTGTTTTGCAGCCTGCCCCTACGGTGGCGGCGGTTTCTCCGCTTACGGTTACCGGGCTGACGGTGCCGGCAGGTGGAAATGCAACCGTTATTTATGAGGCAGAGGTGAATTCTTTTGCACCCATGGAAACAGGTTCCAGGATTACCAATACGGCGGTTGTATCCGCAACCGGTATTACACCGGTTACGGTCAGTGAAACCATCCTTGTAGAGGAAGCGCCTATCCTGTCCATCACCAAATCGGTAAGCCCGGTTCCTGTTACGGAAAACGGAACTCTTACCTACACTTTCTTAATTCAGAACATGGGAAATACAGCCGCAGATGCTACTGCCGGTGTAGTGGTTCTGGATACTTTTTCCCCGATTCTCAGCAATCTCTCCGTTACCTTTAACGGAGCCGGCTGGGCAGAAGGGGCACAGTATACGTATGATGAAACAAGCGGTACCTTCAGCAGTGTAGCAGGCCGGATTACGGTTCCTGCAGCCACCTATACCCAGGATCCGGCAAGCGGTGCATGGGTGGTCAGCCCCGGTGTCAGCACTCTTATCATTTCCGGTATCGTATAAAAGGCCCCTGCTAACTGCAGGTATATCAGTAACCGGCATAGTCTTAATCGGCTATGCTGGTTTTTTTATAGATAAAACCGAGATTGTTTATATAATAAAAAATATAAATATTGACACCGTATACTATATAAGATATATTATAAGAGAGGTGAAGGAATATGAGCGATTTTCAGAACTATTTAGATACTGTATTTGCAGACTTAGATACGCGTGTTGTAAAAGAAGAAACCGTCTATAATTACGACATTTATAAAAAAATAAGCACCGATGTGATAAAAGCAAGAAAGGAATCGGGTCTGACACAAAGCCAGCTGGCAGAAAAGAGTGGATTAACACAGGCTAATATAAGCAATATTGAAAAAGGAAGCATACATCCGACTATTGATTCTTTGCAGAAGATAGCGGCAGCCGTAAACAAGAAACTTATCATTGAATTCAGAAACTAAGGGGGATTTTGTTATGTACGGATTAAGCAAACTTTTTATAGAAGAATTCAGGGGAATTAAGAACCTGAAAATTGACCGAATGAATAAAGTAAATATAGTTGTCGGGGACAATAATTGCGGGAAGACGAGTTTGCTTGAAGCTATTGAATTGTTGGGAAGTTCCCAGCTAGCAGGCGATGTCTACTGGGTTGCCCGTCAAAGAGAAATTTTATCTCAGAGCAGCAATTCCTTATATGAAAACTTTATGTGTATGTTTCCCCATGACGTAAGAGAATCGGAAATCAAGATATCCGGTATGTATAACAGGCAGGAAATTCTATACCGTATACAGGGAAAACAGAAAAAGATCTTAATTGAGGGAAAAGACCAGATTGGGGAAATGGAAATCGGACGGATTTATCCGGTTCTGGTTGACAAACAGACCGAGGAGTTTGAGGGGACTATATCCTTAGTCTGTGGTACGGAAAAAAAGCAGGAGGCTATTAAAATCAATCCGTATACACGTGCGACCGGTACACTTATGGCAGAAAACCGGGATATCAATATTAAATATGTAGCGCCTTTTGAACATCTGAAAGGCAGTGTCATTAGTGAGATTGTCAGAAATGAAAAATATAAAGAAATCTGTGTTCATGCATTGCAGTTGTTTGATAAAGATATTGTGGATATGATGATATTTAAAAATGAATTAGACAATTCAGCGGTTGAATACCTGAGACATAAGAAGCTGGGAGATATGCCTCTTGCGTCTTTTGGCGATGGCATAAAAAAAGTTCTCGTTCTGGCAAATGCCATTATACAGGCAGCGGGGGGAATCCTCCTTATTGATGAAATAGAAACAGCCATTCATAAAAAGTATTTTGAGGATATTTTTGGGTTTATTGTTAAGGCTTGCAGGGCATATCATGTTCAGGCTTTTATTACTACGCACAGTATTGAAGCCGTGGATGGATTACTTGCAACCCAGCGATATGAACAACAGACCGAGAGCGACGATATCAACGTGATTACCTTAAAGAGAGGGGAACAGGAAACGCTATCAAGAGTCCTTTCCGGCAGGGAAGTGGAGCGTAACAGAGAAAGTTTTGGGTTTGAGGTTCGGTTATGAAAAAGATAATTTTATGTGAAGGAAGTACAGATACGGCATTTCTGGGGTATTATATGAGTAAAGTTTTTGGATGGAAGTATGTGTCTGTAAATGATAAAGATTTAACATCGGTGGGGATTACTAACCGAAAAAGTAACGAAAGCATGAAATGGTATAAAAAGGAAAATGATTTTTTGGCGATTTGCGGAGTGGGAGGTAAAGATAATTTCAAGAAATTCTTTGAGGTACAATTAAAAGAGATGATAACTCTGACCGGTGACTTTGACAAAATTGCAGTAGTGACTGATAGAGACGACAAAAGCATTAAAAGTATTGAGGAAGCGCTTGACCTTACATATGAAAACATGGATATAAGATTTAGAGAGAATGAATGGTTATTAAACAGCTACATAGACGGCTATTCACAGAAAAAACGTATGGACTCCCTTTTGCTTGTTATTCCCAGGGAAGAAGAGGGAGCATTGGAAACATTAATGCTGAAAGCAATTTCCGAGGATGAATACGATAAGAATATTGTAGAAGGAGCCCGAGAATTCATAGACGGGATAAAACCGAAAGCAGATAAATATCTGCGAAATAAAAGTTTAGAAACAAAAGCTTGTCTGGGAGTAACCTGGGCTGTTCAGTATCCGGAAAACCAATTCAAATATTTTAGAGAAAAGATTGTTTCCGTGCCCTGGGAAAAGTATGATAATCTGAAAAAGTGTTTTGGAAAACTGGGTGATTTATAAGCTCTTTGAAGAGGTCACGTATAATATGAATTTAAGAAATTGAGAAAAGGCAGCAGGATTTCAGTTTTGAAGTCTTGCTGCCTATTTTTTAGGGTATTCTGTTTTTAGGGTATTTATCTTAAATGATTATCCAGTGGAACAAAATGTGGCATAGCAGCATTATTTTATTCTGCTTTATCGGGAATGTATTCCATAATGTCTCCTACTTGACAATTGAGAATTTTACAGAACATTTCAATTGTATGTGTGCTGACACTTTCATTTCGCTTCAGCCGGGTTATTTGGCCCGGACTTACATGGTAGGTCTTGATTAATGCATATTGCGTGATTTCACGCTCCTTCATAACTTTCCATAATCTGTTGTAAGAAATCATAACATCTAATCCTCACTTTCTACTTGAATGGTAATGGAAATTAGTTTATAATCGTATTAACCAATATCGGTTAATACACAGAGAGGGGGTAAAGGATATGCAATATACGTACAATAAAAATACGCGAATACTTCATATCAAAGGTTACTGCACAAATTCTCACAGTCCGGACTACTTAACTTTTACAAGTGAAGGGAAGGCCTATGCTTACGGTGGTCAGGGAGTGAGAATGTGCAAATGGTGTCAAAAGAAGCGGGATGCGCAGTTAGAACAGATTAACAGTAAAAATAAATGAACAAATACGTAGTGCCTCAAAGACACTACTAACATTGTGAGTTATGAAACAAATAAGAGGAAAAGAGAAGAAATAAAATAAATATTTATTTTGGTATGAGTGCAAGCTGCATTCATGGAAGAAAGGAGAATGATTTATGGCAATGATTGAGTGTCCACATTGTGGAGAGCAGGTATCGGAAAAGGCAAAGAAATGCGTACATTGCGGTGAAATATTGATACCGGAAGAAAAAAAGCATTGCACAGAATGCGGAGCAGAACTTGCAGAAGGAATGACAGAGTGTCCCAATTGCGGTTGTCCGGTTGAAGAGGCACCGAGACGGGAGATGGATGAAAAACCGCAAAAGGTAGAGGTAACAGGGGTAAAGGTAACTAAGAAGATAAAGATCGTTATTGGAATTTTAGTTGCATTACTGATAGCCGGTGGAGTCACAGCATTTGGAGTAACTCAGTATCAGAAGAAGAAAGCAGCAGAGGAATATGCGCAGAGAATAGAAGAATATTCTGCCAATTTGAAATTAGCCGCAATCACAATGTTGACTGGCGCGAGTGATGCTGAAACCAGTGCTAATCTGATTAAACAGGTATGGTACAATGCCATCTACAAGGAGAAAAATGATAAGACAGATAAATACACCAGACCCGATGGATACTTTGTATCGGATTTTAATGAAGCATTAGGTAATTTATTTGCCGATTCAACTTTCAGCAGTGAGATAAGCGATATTGAGGATAATCAGGATGCGGTCAATATGCTAATGAAAGAATTAAAAAATCCTCCAGATGAATATAAAGAAGCATATAATGCAATTTCTGATTTGTATAATGCATACATATCTCTTACCAATTGCGCAACTGATCCTTCCGGTAGTCTGCAGACTTATTCAAGTACTTTTAATGATGCTGATACAAATATGTTAAATGCATATAAGGCAATGCAGCTTTATATAGATGATTGACTTTGAACTAATAATTTATAAAGAAAAGAGAGGTATATATTATGTCATGGATGTTTGATTATATTGGAGATACTATAAGAAATATTGCAAAAGTGTTATTTTATATCTGTTTTGTGTGCGGCATTATTGTTTTAGTAATTGGCTTGTTTCGATTTATGGGTGGCGTTAATGAATACACCACGTTTAGTGAAGCATTAGCCTGCACATTGGAGGACGCAATTAGATATGAAAGCTTGTATGCGAATGCATATTATGGGAAAATGCAGCTTAAGATAGGATTTTATATAGTTTTGAGCTCATTTACAATGCTTCCGGTGTATGCAATAGGTGAGTTGGTCGACTCTTGTCAAGAAATGAGCAGAAACACCGCCGAATTGGTTAACAAAGCAAAAGATAAAGAATAAATTGATTTTGTTGGGGACGGACATGAGTTTGTTCCCCTTCTTTTTATTCCTTCCATAGCGGATTATATAAATGTGCATAGACATAAAAAGGCATCCTATTGCGTTTGAAATAAAGCAAAAAATCAACATAGAGGAAAATTGTTATATTGCTTTAAAATGCCAGCGAGTGCGGAAAATGGGGTTGAGTCCTGGCAATTTCAGGCTGCGCCATGCGCCATTCGGGAGCTGCGGGGCAGCCCCTCATGGACGGCTGTCGCCGTATAATAAAAAAGAAGAGACTACATCTTAGTGAGCAAGCTCCCTCGATGTAATCTCTCCTTTTTTATTGCATGGCTTGTAGCTTAGCCAAAGTATCTATTCAGTAATCCTTCGAATGCTTTGCCGTGTCTTGCTTCGTCGCGTGCCATTTCATGGACGGTATCGTGGATAGCGTCTAAGTTTAATTCTTTTGCACGTTTTGCAAGGTCTACTTTGCCGGCGGTTGCGCCGTTTTCAGCATCAACTCTCATCTGTAAGTTCTTCTTGGTGGAGTCGGTTACCACTTCACCTAAGAGTTCTGCAAATTTTGCAGCATGTTCTGCTTCTTCGTAAGCTGCTTTTTCATAGTACATACCGATTTCAGGATAGCCTTCTCTGTGAGCTACACGTGCCATTGCCAGGTACATGCCGACTTCGGAGCATTCTCCTTCAAAGTTAGCACGAAGGTCCTTGATGATATCTTCGGGTGCACCCTGTGCAACGCCTACAACATGCTCTGCAGCCCATACCTTATCGGCAGACTGTACAGTGAACTTGGAAGCAGGCGCGTGGCAGATAGGGCACTCTGCAGGTGCTTCAGTTCCTTCATAAACATAACCGCATACTTGACATACAAATTTCATAATTCATTTCTCCTTTTCTTGTAAATAAAATGGTTTTATTGGTTATTGTTTCCCGAAAGGGCTTAAACTTTCAGGAAATAAATTACAAACAATTTCACGGAAATTCCAAAGCTCTTGCAAACAATTCCAAAGGAAAATTCAGAACTTTTGCAAACAAATTTAAGAAAAATCCACTTACTCCCGGCACGCTTCGCAGGTGCCGTAAAAATAAATATCGTAGCCTTCGATGGTACCGTTGAAGCCCAGGGCTGCGGTTTCCATTACCGAATCAATACTTGGCATGGCAAGATCCATGACAGCACCGCATTTTTTACAGACAAAGTGGTGATGCGGGGAAGTATCGTAATCGAAATGATCCGTTTTGTCCCCTACCTGCAGCCGCAGGATTTCGCCGGTATCTGCTAAGAGATTTAAGTTCCGGTAAACGGTCCCAAGGCTGATATTTGGTATCTTGGTGCGCATGGCGGTGTAAACCTGGTCAGCTGTCGGATGATCCTTCCGGGTAGAAAGATATGCTTTTATTTCTTCTCGTTGCTTACTGTATTTTACTGCCATAGAGTTCCTTTCTGAAAGTAGTAACTGTTACTGTTATCAATATAATACAGATAATGTAGAAAGTCAACTGTTTTTTTATAATTTTTTTAGGATATTCTTCGAATCAGTTCATTTCTTTTTATAAGAAAAGATGATATAATTTCCATAAATTCGGTAATAGCCGCATAAACGGCGGAATGAGAGGGAATATGAAATTCAAGACAAGATTGCGCATAGCATTTGCGTCCATTGTTTTTTTGCCCCTGATACTGACCGCATTAGCTTTTTTGACCATCAGTGTGTACCTGGTGCAGGATGACCAGCCGCATTTCTTCGGACAGGTCAATTATGCGGAAATGGTGGACAGTGTGCAGTCTGTGGGCGAACAGGTACAGATGCTTTATCAGAAACTGGCGGATACGGCGGTGAGCGAACCGCAGAAATTTGAAGACACCGCTTATCTGCAGTCCTTAAACAAAAGCCTTAACCGTAAAAATTCCTACATTTTGGTCAGAAAAAACGATTCTATTTATTATGCGGGAAATATGGAAGCGGCAGAACTTATTTTTGATAAATTGCCCGAATACGGTTACGAATACGGGGATGCTGCCGCCATGTATTTTAACGACCTGCAGAAATATGTCAAACAGGTGGATTTCCGATTTACGGACGGGTCAGAGGGCAGTGTATTTATAGTAACAAGAATCAGCGGCATTATCTCCAAACGGCTTTTAATAGATATGTTTATTGCCATCTGCCTGATTCTGTTGTTTACCAGCCTGATGCTGACGCAGTGGATTCACAAGGGAGTGTTTACACCGATAAACGAGCTGAACGTAGCCATGCAGAAGGTAAAGGAAGGCAATTTTGATTACCGGCTTTCCACGGATGCGTCCGGTGAAATAGGTGATCTGTATCGTAACTATGAGGACATGCGCCTGCGGCTTAAGGAAACGACGGAAGAACAGCTGCAGCAGGAGAAGCAGAACAAAGAGCTTATCAGCAACATTTCCCATGATTTGAAAACGCCTATTACCGCTATCAAGGGGTACATGGAGGGTATCATGGACGGCGTTGCCGATACACCGGAAAAAATGGATAAATACATCAAAACGGTGTATAACAAGGCAAATGACATGGACAGGCTTATCAATGAGCTGACAATTTATTCGGGCATTGATAATAACCGGATACCTTACCATTTTCACCGCATAAACGTTGCCGAATATTTCGGAGACTGCGTGGAAGAGGTGGGATTGGAGCTGGATTCCCGCAATATTAAACTGAATTATTCTAATTTAGTGGATCCCGCCACACTGATCATTGCCGATCCGGAGCAGCTTAAGCGCGTTATCAATAATATTATCAGTAATAGTGTAAAATATATTGATAAGGAGCAGGGCATTATTGATATCCGTATACTGGATGAGGTAGACTCCATCCGGGTGGAAATCGAGGATAACGGCAAGGGAATTGCCGCCAAAGACCTGCCCAAGATTTTTGAACGGTTTTACCGGACGGATGCTTCCCGCAACTCCACAAAGGGCGGAAGCGGCATCGGGCTTTCCATTGTAAAGAAAATTATTGAAGATCACGGCGGTTACATCTGGGCCACCAGTAAGGAAGACGAAGGCACCTGCATGCATTTTGTCCTCCGTAAATATAAAGAGCAGAAAGGAAATGAAAAGGTATGAGCAGCAGAATACTGATTATTGAAGATGAAGAAGCGATTGCAGATTTGGAAAAGGACTACCTCGAGCTCAGTGATTTCGAGGTAGAAATACAGAATACCGGAGACGGCGGCTTAAAGGCTGCTTTGGAAAAGGATTTTAACCTGATTATACTGGACCTGATGCTTCCCGGTGTGGATGGCTTTGAGGTGTGCAAGCAGATTCGGGAAAAGAAGGATATCCCCATCCTCATGGTTTCCGCTAAAAAGGATGATATTGATAAAATCAGAGGTCTGGGTCTGGGCGCGGACGATTACATGACAAAGCCTTTCAGCCCCAGCGAACTCGTAGCAAGGGTAAAAGCGCATCTTGCCAGATACGAAAGACTGGTTGGCACCAATGCAAAGCCCCAGAACGACATTGTGGAAATCAGGGGACTGCGCATCGATAAAACTGCGAGAAGAGTGTATGTGGACGGTGTGGAAAAGACCTTTACCACCAAGGAATTCGATTTGCTGACCTTCCTTGCGGAGCATCCCAATCATGTATATACCAAGGAAGAGCTGTTCCGCCAGATCTGGGACATGGATTCCATCGGTGACATTGCCACCGTTACGGTCCACATCAAGAAAATCCGTGAAAAAATCGAGTACGATACCGCGAAACCCCAGTACATCGAAACCATCTGGGGTGTGGGCTACCGCTTCAAGGTATAAATTATGCAGACACAGATTGTATACGAGGACGAGGCGGTTCTGGTTATCCGGAAGCCTGCCGGACTGGCAACGGAAAGCGCCGGCATCGGGCAAAAGGATGTAGTCAGTGAACTGAAAAATTATGTAGCAAAGAAAAATCCGGGGAAAATGCCGTATCTGGGCATTGTTCACCGGCTTGACCAGCCTGTGGAAGGACTTTTGGTATTTGCCAAAACGAAAAAAGCCGCCGAAAATTTAACGGCGCAGCTTGGAAAAGGTACGCTTAAGAAGGAATATCTGGCGGTGGTATGTGGAAAAGTACCGGAAAATACCGGCAGGCTGGTGGATTATCTGGCAAAAGAAAAAGGTATGGCGGTGGTAAAGAACGCCGCGGATGCAAAGACAGAGAAAGACGTGGATGCGCAGGCAGAGAAAGCAGCAGACCCACAGGCAAAAAAGGCGGTTCTTACTTACACGAAAAAAGCGGAAACCGAAAAGTTTACATTGCTTGCGGTACAGATAGAAACCGGGCGTTTTCATCAGATAAGGGCGCAGCTTTCCCACGCGGGCTTTCCCATTCTGGGAGATGAAAAGTACGGCTCCGAGGAAAGTAAGGAACTTTCCCGGGAAAAGAAAATCCGCTTTACGGCACTTTGTGCCGCTTCCTTAAGTTTCAGGCATCCCGTGACCGGCAAAACCATGGCGTTTACCCAGGCGCCGCAAAATCCGGCATTTGCGGATTTTGTGATAGAATAAAAATAGAAACATGTCATATACTAAACCCTATCAACAGGACGGGCGCGATGGATGGGCGCTGCAAAAGGTTGCGGGGAGGGATTGGCATGCAGAAGAAATGGTATGAACAAAAAGGAATGGTACTGCTCCTCTTAACCGGAGCAGTCTATTTTTTTTTACGGTATCTTTCTCCGCTGCTGACGCCCATTTTAGTGGCAGGAATTCTGCTCACCCTGTGCTATCCGGCATTTGACGACATCCAGAAAAAAACGAAAATAAAGAAGCAGTACATGGCAAGCGCCATGCTGGTGCTCATTGGGGCGGTGCTCATGGGGCTTCTGTGGTGGGCAAGTGTGTATTTGTTCCGGAAAATTCCCCAGTGGGCAGCAGGTGTGGACGCGCTGCAGGAAACCCTGCATCTTTTTATCGGGAACTGCTGCAGCAAAATGGAAAGTTTTCTTGGGATAGAAGCCGACGACCTGAGCCATTCCCTCACCGGTCAGATGGACGCCGCGTTTGAAAACCTGAAAATCTCCATTTTGCCGGAACTTTTACAGAACAGCTGGACCTATGTAAAAGCGGTAGGCTCCGTTTTTGCAGTGCTGGCGGTCACCATGATTACCACGGTGCTGCTTGCCAAGGACTACGACGATTTGCTTGCCATGGTGGGAAAGCAGAAATGGAGTGTTATTCTTTTGGAGGTGGCGCTTAAGGTTATCCGTTATCTGGCGACCTATGTGAAAGCGCAGCTTCTTATCCTGCTTGGAATTTCCCTTATCTGTGTGACACTCCTGTCGGTTGCAGGTGTGGAAAAAAGTGTATTCTGGGGGATTTTAGCGGGAATTTTGGATGCCCTTCCTTTTATCGGCACCAGTATCGTGCTGCTTCCGCTGGCATTGTGGGAGTTTTTCTCTGGAGCATATCTGAAAGCCTTTTTCTGTCTGCTTGCATACGGCGTCAGCGCTCTGTTCCGGGAGCTGGCGGAGCCGAAGCTCATCGGCAAAAGAGTGGGCGTTTATCCATTTATTATTCTGATTTCCGTGTATGCGGGGATGAAGCTGTTCGGACTGTGGGGCATTATCAAGGGGCCGGTGGGGCTGGTTATGATTGAGCAGTCCTATGTCTGTATCTGCCGCTATATTGACAATAAAAAGGCGGATGGATTATGATGGAGGAAACGTGTGTAAAAGGAAGGGACAAAACACATGAAAAAGAAACAGGTTAAAAAGAAGCAGCGTTCGCTTGCGGCGGATATACAGACGGTTTTGCTGTGGGTTCTGCGGGGCATAAGCTTCTTTTATCTTATTATGATGGGCGTGGTGCTGCCGTTTTATTACCACCCCGAAACATCGTATATGACAATCGGCTCCGGAAAGGCGGAGTTTTACAATAAATGGGCATTCGGCACGGCAAAAGCAGCGGGAGTGTTTCTTCTTCTTTATCTGTTGACGGCGTCAGTAAGACAATTCCTGCTGTGGAAAAAGGACAGTAGCCGGAAAACAGGGGGAGCTTCCCTGTGGATGGCAATGAAGACGGGATGTCAAAATTTCTGGCAGAGCCTTACCGGCACGGAACTGTTTGCCGTCTGTTACATAGCTGCCCTGTGCATTTCTTACCTGCTGACGGACTACCCGGAATTCGCAAAAATGGGAGCCGACGGCTGGAACATGGGCTTCTGGCCCCAGATTTTATTTTTGTTTTTCTTTTTGTTATTGGAAAGAACCCTCACAACCGGGATGGCAAAGGCAGGCATCGGGATGATGCTTTCGGCATCCACGGTGGTATTTCTTTTAGGACTCTTAAACCGTTACGGGGTCAATCCCCTGCACATGGAAAGCAACGGGCCGGGATTTATCTCCACCATCGGCAATATTAACTGGTACTGCGGTTACTGGTCGGTGCTGTTCCCGGTATGCTGCGGTATTTTCCTGTTCCGGGAGAAAGTTCTGCCGGGCAGCAGGTCCGCGCAGCAGGCTCCGGTGTCCGTTTTGTATCGTGTCCTGCCGGTGTTTAGCGGAATTGCGGTTGTTATCGGCTTTGCCACGGGCGTATCCCAGGGCAGCGACAGCGGTCTTTTGGTGCTGGCAGCCATGACACTCATTCTGGGCTGCTTTGCCGGAAAAGAAAAGGAAGGCTTGCGTCATTTTATCGAGCTTCTGCTGTTGTTCTGTGTTTCCCTTACGGGACTTTTTGCCCTGCAGCATCTGTTCCCGGAACGGAACAAATACCAGACTGCCGGTTATCTTTTCCTGACAGGGAAGCCGTGGGGGCTGATTTTTGGCGTGCTGCTTTTGTGTTTGTATTTCTTCTTGTTTATAAGAAAGAATAACTGTGCCAATGGACGGACGAAAACGGTGAAAAATCACTGTGACAATAAATTGACGGGAACAGCGGACAGGGGCATTGTATGGACCTACAGAGCCTGGCAGATACTGACGGGACTTTCCGCTGCGGCGCTGGTTCTTTACATCGGTCTTTTGATTTTCAATACGACACACCCGGGCGTAATACCGGCGCTTGACGGCAACGCCCTGTTTACCTTCAATACTTCATGGGGAAGCTCCCGCGGGGCAACCTGGAGCATCGGTATCCATACATTTCTGGCACAGAATTTCGGACACCGGCTCTTTGGCGTGGGACCGGACTCCATGGCGGCATACCTGTACCAGAGCGACAATTCCACACTGCTTGCGGAAGTCAGGGCGACTTTTGGGGATAAAAGACTTACCAATGCCCATGGAGAGTGGATAACTGTCCTGGTAAATACCGGACTCATGGGGCTGTTGAGCTTTGCCGCCATGATTATTTCTGCCGTGGGGACTTTGTTTTCCCGGAAGCAGAAAACACTGGCAAAAGCCTGCGGGCTTGCCGTTTTATGCTATACCCTGCACAATATTTTCAGTTTTGAGCAGATGATGAACATCAGCCAGATGTACCTTGTCATGGGTATCGGCATGGCTATGGCGCAAAAGGAAGAAAGGGACTGATATGTTATTTAACTCCACAATATTCATAGCGCTCTTCCTGCCGCTTTGTCTGATTGGCTGGTACGGGCTGCAACAATTCAAAAATCCTGCCTGGGCAAAGCTGTTTCTGGTGGGCATGTCCCTGTGGTTTTACGGCTATTATAACCCATGGTATCTGCTTATTTTAGTGGGCAGCCTGCTTGTCAATCAGGGCATCAGCGCGGCCATGGAGCATGCAAGAAGCCGGAAGCTTCTTCTAACTCTGGGACTTATTGCCAATATCGGACTGCTGTTTTATTTTAAGTATTTTAATTTTTTCGTGGACAACTGCAATTTCTTCTTCCATACGGACTGGCAGATAGAAAAAATTGCACTGCCGCTGGGTATCAGCTTTTTCACATTCCAGCAGATTTCCTATGTGGTGGACCGTTACAAGGGAGAAGCGCCCTGCTACAGTCTGCTGGACTATGCCTGCTTTGTGACATTTTTTCCCCAGTTGATTGCGGGCCCCATCGTACTGCACAGTGAATTTATTCCGACGCTGCAGGCAAGGAAAAACAGGAAGCCGGACTGGGAAATGTTTTATGACGGCGTGGCGTTGTTTGTACTGGGCTTTGGAAAAAAAGTACTTTTGGCTGACGTGCTGGCGCTGCTTGTGAACTCTGTGTTTGATGTGGTGGGCGTGGTGCAGTATTATCTGGATTTCTGGACGGGGCTTATTACGATTTTGTGCTACGGTTTCCAGCTTTATTTCGATTTCAGCGGTTACTGCGATATGGCGCGCGGCATCGGCAGAATGTTTGGCTTTGAACTGCCGGTGAATTTCCGTTCCCCCTTCAAGGCGGATTCCGTCCGGGATATCTGGAAACGCTGGCATGTCACACTGGGACGTTTTTTAACCGCTTATGTATACATTCCTCTCGGCGGCAACCGGAAGGGCAAGGCAAGAAAGTGTCTGAATCTGTTTCTGGTATTCCTGGTCAGCGGCATCTGGCACGGCGCCAACTGGACATATATTCTGTGGGGCATAATGCACGGGGTTGCCATAGTGTGGGAAAATCTGTTCCCGAAGCTTCGGTTCAGGAGCCGGAAGCTCAATGTCTTTTTTACCCAGATATTCTGGTTCCTGACCCTGATTATGTTCCGTAGCAATACCCTTTTGCAGGCGGGATATTTTTACCGTAATCTGTTCACGGCGCCGAAGCCCTTCCTAAACGGCATCGGTGCGGCGCTGCAGGTACCGGAGAACTTTATTATCATAAAGGCGCTTACCCTGAAAGCACCGCAGTATCTGCCTGTTTTTTACTTTGTTATGATTGGTCTTATGCTTGCCGTCAGCTTCTTTTTTGCTTACGGAAAAGAGGCGGGAGAATGGATAAAAGCGAAGGCACGCACGAAAAAGGGTGCATTTCTGCTGGCGGTTGTTTTTCTCTGGGGCTTTGTGTCCCTCTCCCAGGTCAGCACGTTTTTGTATTTTAACTTTTAACCGTATCAGTAAAGGAAGAATAAAATGCTTACCGGTAAAAAAGCTTTGAAGAACTTCATATTGTGGGTTGCGGCAGGGCTCCTTCTTGTTGCGGGAATTACTGTTTTGTTTGACCCCTTTTACCAGTACCACGGACCTCTGCCCGGCATGAAGGAGGTGCTGTTTGAAAGGGAAAGCCAGGTTATCGGCTCCATCCGGCATTTTTCCTATGACAGTGTGCTTTTGGGTTCTTCTGTGGTGGAAAACTGCGACAGCAGCTATCTGGACAATGCCTACGGCATCAAAACCCTGAAGGTGGTGAAAGGCTCCGGCTCCACAGCGGACCTTATGTATTACCTGGAAAAAGCACATGAAAAGCAGGACATTAAGAGAGTTTTTTACGGACTGGATTTGTTTGCCCTGAAAATGCCATGTGAAGTGACGGTGGTGTCACAATATAGCCCGAATTACCTGTATACGGAAACAATTCTGGATGACGGCGCGTATCTTTTTAATAAGGACGTGCTCTTAAAGAAAATTCCGCTGATGCTGGCGTATTCTTTTGCGGATAAAAATACGGGAGGACATGCCTACGACTGGTCGGAGGACAAAACCTTCGGTCCGGCAAAAGCCATGGAAGCCTATGCGGGACCTTATGTGCAGAGTGGGGAGAGCGTGTCGGGAGAACAAGACGCAGCCGGAGCAAAGAGTTTCCTTCCGGAGAAGGATTTCACGGACGATAAGGAAACCATCGCGGCAAACCTTGCGCTGATAACAGAAGAAATCGAGTCCCACCCGGATACCCTTTATACGGTTTTCTTCCCGCCGTACTCGCTGCTCATGTGGGACGATACCTGCAGACAGGGCGAACTTTCCGAGTACTGCTATATGCTGGATGAGGCTCTGCGGACACTTCTTTCCTATGACAATGTGGAGATTTATTATTTCCAGACGGACACGGACATTGTGTGCAATCTGAACCTTTACATGGACAAGGTGCATTATTCCCCGGACATCAACCAGTACATGTTGACCTGCATGGCACAGGGGGATGAGTCATATCGTGTAGATAAGGATAACCGGCAGGATGTGGTACCTTCTTTGCGACAGATGTGTCAGTATATAACGGAAGAGGCTATCTATAACTATTACCCGAGGGAGCAATAACCGCGTCCGGAAGATGCATAACTGTATCAGAAAAGAAATGCTTTCGGGAGAAGAAACCGGCAGGCGGCTATGAACACCGCCCCGCAATCTGCATATCATAAGAGAAAAGGGACCGGAAGTGTCAGATATGGACTTTTCCAACCGAATTTTGCCTTTTTACATGGCATACCCACAGCCCTGCCTGATGAAGGAGGACAGCACCGTCCTGCGTGATTTGGAATACCTGCAGCAGATGTATCCCGGGCAGGCGAAGATGCTGCAGAAGAGGATTGCCGAGGTCCTGGATAAAGTGGATTATGAGGGCAGCCTGCTTTATGATGAATACCCCGACAAGTGGCAGCTTTACCGTCTGGGAGACAGCATTGTCGCTATTTTGAAGCGGGAGGAAGAGGAAAAAGGAGAAGATGTGAATACTTCCCCGGAAAAATGGGAATGGATAAAGGATATGGTACTGCTTATCCTGTATTATGAGATTTACAAACGGCGCCACAGCGGACGAAAAGGATTTATAAAATTTTAGTTGAGGTTTTCAGGCAAAATCATTAAAATATAGTCATAGTGGGTACTTCGGCCAAAGGGGATGAGGGAACACTATGACTATTGTTTTGTGAGGATACATCCATGAAGGAATTTTTGGATTTGATAAAGGATATAGAAAAAGCCGGACTGCAGAATGCCGTATTCAGCAATCCCATTGACAAGGAAAAGGGCAGCAAAATCACCGTACATCCCATTCTTTTAAAAGGAGAGGCGGTGTATCAGCGCACCAGCTTTATCGGGACCAAGGTGTTCCATGAAAATCTGGTGCCGGACAGGCTGGCGGAGCAGCTCACACAGGATATGCAGGCATTCAAACAGGCGGAGTTTACCACGCCGGACTTTTCCGCCTACGTGCTGGTGAGCAAAAAAGGAAAAATGACAATCAAGAAGAAAATGACGCCGGGAGTGGGCAAAAAGAACGCGAACGAAAACCTGCCGGCAGGTCTGGAGATTGCGGAGCACAACCGAAAGAAGCATTATATATTGGAAGAAGGCAAGCCCGTGGACTTTTTAGTGGGACTCGGCGTGCAGACCCCGGAGGGCAAAATCGTAAAGGCGAAGTACGATAAGTTCCGCCAGATTAACCGTTATCTGGAATTTATCGAGGACATTGTGCGTAAGCTTCCCACAGACAGACCGGTGCGCATCATTGACTTCGGATGCGGAAAATCGTACCTTACCTTTGCCATGTATTATTACCTGCATGTGCTTCGGAAATACGAAGTGGAGATTACGGGGCTGGATTTGAAGGAGGATGTGATTGCCCTTTGCAACAGGCTGGCAGAGCAGTACGGCTACGGGCACCTGCATTTTGAGAGGGGCGACATCAGCTCCTACGAAGGCGAGGATAAGGTGGACATGGTGGTGACGCTCCATGCCTGCGACACGGCAACCGATTACGCCATAGAAAAAGCGGTAAAATGGAATGCAGGCGTCATTATGGTGGTGCCCTGCTGTCAGCATGAGCTGAACCGGCAGATTTCCTGCAAGGAGCTTCAGCCCGTTTTGAAATACGGACTAATACGGGAGCGCATGGCTGCCCTTATGACGGACGCCCTGCGCGCGGATATGCTGGAGGAAATGGGCTACGAGGTACAGATTCTGGAGTTCATCGATATGGAGCATACCCCGAAAAACATTTTAATCAGAGCGGTGAAGAAAAAAGGCATCCGTAAAAAATCGGAGGATGTGGAAAAAGTAACCGCATTTCTGCATGTGCAGCCGACACTGCAGAAGCTTTTGGGAAAGGAACAGGCTGAATGAAAAAAGGAATTATCAAGTGGGCGGTCTTCATGGTTGTGTTTGTGGTGTCACTGTTTATATTTTCCCGGTTGTTAAATACGGGAACCAACGATATGACCATGGATATGGAGGAGCCAAAGTTCCCGGTGGTCTACATGGGCATGGGCGACATCCGCTACAACGAAATGCACGGCTATGTAAATGCCATGGATACCACGTTCATGCGGGACACCATTACCGTGCTGGACGAGAACCGCAGCACACAGTTTTTTGTGGACACTTACGGCGACAAGGTGCAGAAATTTGTGTTTGAAGTGCGCAGTGTGGATGGGGAACGGCTGATTGAAAGCACCGAGGTTACGGGGTATGAGACTACGGCGGCAGGCATTTCAGGTACGCTGACCGCCAAGGACCTGCTGGAAACAGGCAAGGAATACGAAATGGTGCTGCTTCTGACGCTGGACACGGGCAACACGGTGTATTATTATACCAGACTGGCGTGGGGGACGGACTACCATGCCTACGACAAATTAAGCTTTGCCAGGGATTTTAACAACAAGACCTTTGACAAAGAGCAGGCACAGGACCTTGCCAAATATATGGAAACCAATTCCACCGGGGACAACAGTACCCTGCATAAGGTGGATATCCATTGCAGCTTAAATCAGGTAACCTGGGGCAATCTGGAAGTGAAGAAGGTCACTTCCCCGGTTTTCCAGATTACGGAAATTGCCTCCCAGACGGCGGTCGTTACCGCTCACTATGTGGTAAGCACCGGCACCGGCAAGCAGACCTCCTACTTCTATGTGGAAGAGTACTACCGGCTCCGTTATACCACGGACCGTATTTACCTGCTCGATTATAACCGCACCATGAACAGTATTCTGCAGGAGGAGTCGGATATTTATGTAAACGACAAGATTGTCATCGGCATTGCGGATGAGAACCTGCCGATTTATGAAAGCGAGGACGGTAATATTTTTGCCTTTGTAGTGCAGGACAGACTGTATTCCTATAACGTTACCACCAATAAAATGACGGTGGTATTCGGTTTTTACAAGGATGAATACACGGATGCCCGCAAGATGGACACCAATCATGACATTCGTGTCCTAAATATTGACGAGGGTGGTAACATCCAGTTCGCAGTGGCCGGTTACATGGACAGAGGCAGCCACGAAGGTGAAGTGGGCGTACAGGTCTACAATTACGACAGCAGCTACAACACGGTGGAAGAAAAGCTGTATATCCCCTATAACGGCAACTACCGTATCCTGAAAGCGGAACTGGATGAGCTTCTTTACCTGAACAGAGAAGGCTATCTGTATACCAGGCTCGACAATGCAGTTCTGGAAATCAATCTGGAAGAAATGACCTGCAACTATCTGCTGGCGGATGTGGAACAGGGCAGCATGTGGGTATCGAACAGCGGACGGATTGCGGTATGGCAGACCGGTGGCAGCCTGTATGAGGCAACCGGGCTGACCCTTATGGATTTCGGCACCCGGAAAAAAATAACCGTCAATGCCGGAACGGATGAGTATATCCAGCCGCTTGGTTTCATGGAAGAGGATTTGATTTACGGTATCGCCCGCAGGGAGGACATCATAAAGGATAATGCCGGAAGAGTCACTTTCCCCATGTATACCGTTTCCATCTGCAACGCCAAGGGCATTGTCTTAAAGAAGTATAGCCAGGACAATATTTATGTGACGGCGTGCAGCATAAACGGCGGACAGATTACCCTCGACAGAGTGTTGAAAACGGAGAGCGGCAGCTTTACGGAAACCACGCAGGAGCACATCATGAGCAGCACCAAAGAAACGGTGGGCAAAAATACCATCAGCACTGTTGTTACGGAAAATTACGGAAAATATGTGCAGATTGCGGTGAAAAAGGAAATCGACCGGAAAGCGCTGCAGGTAAGAAACACCAAGGAAACCATGTACGAGGGTTCCCGGGATTTAGTGCTTCCCGAGGCAGAGGAAAAGGGTGCGTTTTATGTGTATGAGCCGGATGGCAGCGCCGGTGTATATAAGGAAGCGGCGGCAGCCGTGAAAGCTGCCGAAGAACTGAGCGGTGTGGTAATAAACAAGGCGGGGGATTATGTCTGGATGCGGGGCAACCGTGCCGTGAAAAACCAGATTATGTCCATCAAGGCAGAAAGCAGCACAGAAGAGACCTCAAGTCTGGCTGTCTGCCTGAATGTCATGTTAAAGAAGGAAGGCATTACCCGGAATACGGAATACTGGCTTGACCGGGGCGAAAACATCTACTCCCTGCTGGAGGAGAACCTAAGCGATGCCCAGGTTTTAGACTTAAAGGGCTGCTCCTTAGACTCCGTGCTGTATTATGTAAACCGGGATATTCCGGTGCTGGCATGCTTAAATGACGGCAGTGCCGTGCTGATTACCGGCTTTAACCAGTACAATGTAGTCATTATGAATCCGTCAAAAGGAACCCTTGCCAAGATGGGCATGAACGACGCCACCGACTGGTTTGCCAAAAACGGAAACGCCTTTATCACCTATATGAAATATGAACAGTAACAGTGTAGCTTTTATGCCGTCCGGAAAATGCGGGCGGCATATTTTTTTAACGTAAAAAGTAAAATCATGCCGAACACACCGCCGGAAATGATTTCGCCGATGCCGACCGTGAGGGCAAGATACCAGAAGGCATCCTCCAGATGGTAGCCGAACATCAAAACAAGGGGAACGATAATGGTGTTGGAAACAATATTGGGAATGGGTACCAGCCATTTATTCCTGCGTACCAGATAAGCACCCACTGCGCCGATTAAGGTGGCAAAGCTTCCTAAAACAATATCCAACAGGCATGCACCCGTAATGAAATTGGAAAGCATACATCCTACGAAAAGACCGGGGATGGCGGCGGGGGTAAAAAAGGGAAGTACGGAAAGCATTTCCGAAAGGCGAATCTGGATGGCGCCGGAAGCTAAGCCGAAAGCATTGGCAAGCAAGGTAAGCACCACATAAAGAGCTGCAATCATGGCAGCCTGGACAAGATAGAGTGTTTTTTTGTTTTTCATTGATTTTCTCCTTTAGTTTTGTTTTACGTGTGGAAGGTCTCGAACACACGGTAATGCAATTTGATACTATAACATGTATGCACAAAAAATGCAACACACAAAATCATGTGTAAGAAGTATAGAATTTGTTAAGATTTTACAATTAAACACATAAAAACGGCAAAATACTATACAAAATAATCAAAAAATGGTATAATCGGTACATCACTTGAAAGGAGAATTTTGGATATGGGGAAGAAAAAAAAGAAAATTCATTCCATTAAAACCAAAATCACGGCATTGACCATCGGAATTGTAGTCTGCGTAGCGGCATTGCTCTTAGTGGTACTGATTTCCAATGGCAGAAAGCAAATCGTAAACGTTACACAGAATTATTTGCTGGATATCGCAGAGGCCTACGGCAAAGAGCTGGAAGGTCAGGAGGACAAGCTCTCCGACCCAGGATATCTTGCAAATTTACTGAATGGGGTAGGCTTACAGGGCATCTCTTCCAGCTATGCATACTTAGTGGACGCAGAAGGAACCATGTTATACCATCCCACTGCAGATAAAATCGGTAAATCCGTCGAGAACAGCGTAGTAAAGTCATTGGTACAGGATTTAAAAGCCGGTAAAAAGGTAGCAGCCAATGTAGTTACCTATGACTTTAAGGGAGCTGTCAAATATGCTTCCTATTATGTAAGCAGTACCAATGCCTATATTCTGGTTATTTCCGCGGATGAAGCAGAAGTATTGAAGCCTATCCGGAACATGGCAATCCAGGGTATTATCATTACCTGCATCATTGAAGTACTGGCTATTGTAATTGGTCTTCTCTATGCACAGAGAGTGACCGGTCCCATCAAGACTATTACCGGCATGGTAAACCGCTTTGCCGACATGGATTTTACCAAAGACGAAAAAGAAGATATTTTTAGCAGGCGCAATGATGAAACCGGCGACATGAGCCGCTCCATCAGAAAACTGCGGGAGCAGATGGAAAAGATGATACTGGATATCCGGAAAAGAAGCGAAGAGCTGTTTGCCGCATCCGATGTGCTGAGCAAGGACTCGGAGGAAACTTACGGAATGGTTATCCAGGTAGAAAAAGCGGTTTCGGAAATCGCAGAGGGCGCTACATCCCAGGCGGGAGAAACCCAGAAGGCAACCGAAAGTGTTATCACCATCGGCAATATGGTAGAAGAAACCGCCTCTGAGGCAGGCAGACTGCATGACAATACAGATGTGATTAAAAATCTGGGTTCTGAGGCCAACTCCACACTGGCGGGTCTGACGGAAATCAACCGCAAGACCAAAGAGGCGATTGAGATTATTTCCAGACAGACCAATACCACAAATGAGTCCGCACTCAAAATCAGAGAAGCAACCGCACTCATTACTTCCATTGCAACCGAAACCAATCTGCTTTCCCTGAATGCTTCCATCGAAGCGGCAAGGGCTGGGGAGCAGGGACGCGGCTTTGCCGTTGTCGCAAGCCAGATTCAGAAGCTGGCGGAGCAGTCCAATGAGTCAGCCAAGACCATTGAGCACATTGTCAGCGCCCTGATAAATGACTCCGAAAAAGCCGTACATACCATGGAAGAAGTTAAAGACGTCATGGAAGAGCAGAATACCAAGGTGGACAAGGCAGGAGAAATCTTTGAAGATGTACTCCGTGGCATTGAAGTAACCATCAAGGGTATCACCACCATTTCCGATTATACGACAAAGATGGATACCGCCCGTGTCAAAGTGGTGGATGTGGTACAGAACCTGACCGCCATTGCCGAAGAAAACGCAGCCGCTACGGAAGAAACCTCCGCATCCGCTACTGAAGTCAACAACATCATCGGCAATATTTCCGACAAGGCGAAGGATGTCCGGAGCATTGCGGAAAACCTGCATGATACAGTAGAGATGTTTAAGATCTGATTAAAACCCCCTCACCGTCAGGATGAGGGGGTTTTTGATTACAGTTCGCCGGTACGATAACGTGCTACGATGTTCTGAATTCTTTCATTGGGATTTAACAAATCGCTGATGGAAGAATCGTGGTTCAAGGTATCGATGATGTAAGCGATGTACTTGCTCATATCGCAGCTGATGTACCAGTCTTTGGAAAGCAGTTCAGGTGTCTGGTAAACCAGATTGGTGGTTAAAATTTTGGTAATAATGCCTTCTTCGTAAGCCTTGTCGAACTTGTCCAGACCGTTGGTGAACAGACCGAAGGTAGAGAATACGAAGATGTTTCTTGCCTTGCGCTCCTTTAATTCGGCAGCAACCTCCAGTACGCTTTCGCCGGAAGAAATCATATCATCAATGATAATCATGTCCTTGCCTTCTACGCTGGTGCCTAAGAACTCATGGGCAACAATGGGGTTACGTCCGTTTACAATCTTTGTGTAGTCACGGCGCTTGTAGAACATACCCATATCCAGTCCAAGAACGTTTGCAATGTAAATAGCACGGCTCATACCGCCTTCATCCGGGCTGATAACCATCATATGGTCGGCATCAATCTGTAAATCCTTTACATTTCTTAACAGACCCTTAATAAACTGGTAAGCGGGCTGAACGGTTTCAAAACCGTGCAGGGGAATTGCGTTCTGCACACGAGGGTCATGGGCATCAAAGGTAATGATGTTGTCAACACCCATGCGGACCAGCTCCTGCAGAGCCAGGGCACAGTCAAGGGATTCACGGGAAGTACGCTTATGCTGTCTGCTTTCATATAAGAAAGGCATGATAACGGTAATTCTTCTTGCCTTACCGCCGACAGCGGCGATGATACGCTTTAAGTCCTGATAATGGTCATCGGGAGACATATGATTTTCATGACCGCAAAGAGAATATGTCAGGCTGTAGTTTGCTACATCCACTAACAGATATAAGTCGTCGCCTCTGACAGACTCTAAAATGGTACCCTTGGCTTCGCCGGAACCAAAACGGGGTACGTTGGTTTTGATAAGATAGGAAGGACGCTGATAACCGGAAAAAGCAAGACTTTCCTTGTGCTCGCTTTCACGTTCTCCTCTCCACTTTACCAGATATTTGTCAATTTTTTCACCTAAAGGCTGGCAGCTCTTTAAGGCAATGATGCCCAGACTTCCAACGGGAATGGTTTCCAAATTGCGCTTTTCTTCTCGGTTTGGCATGAAAATAATCCTCTCTTTCTTGAATACATTTATGAATTTGTAAATTTCTTACGCATACGGATGTCTGAGCCGGATAATTTGCGGAAGGTAAAGGCGTTGGTCACACGGGAGAAAATACGCTCCGAATAACGCTCCTTCAAGCCCTCCAGGCTCAGGTTGGTGGAGATGATAACAGGCTTTTTACGAAGGCTTCTTTCGTTCAGAATAGAGAAAAGATGTGTGTTCGTAAAAGCATTGGTAAGCTCGGTACCTAAATCATCGATAATCACCAAGTCACAATTGTACAAGTCTTCCTGGGTCTTGTAAAGTACTTCTTTTTCACTGGAAGAAAAAGACTGTTTGGAAAGCATTTCAAACAGACCGGAAGCGGAAAAATAAATTACGGAATAACCGTGCTGTAAAAGCTCGTAAGCAATGCAGTTGGAAAGAAATGTCTTGCCGGTGCCTACAGAACCGTAAAACAGAAGGTTCTGGTATTCTGTGTCAAAATTACGGACAAAGGAAAGGCTGTTTTCCACTGCCTTCTTGAAATTCTGTAAATCTTCTCCTTTGTAATAATCATAGGAAAGAACGGAAAAATTTTCTGCCTGCAGAACTTTTTGCAGATTACTTTTACTATAAAGTATATTGATGATGCGGCTCTGCAGACAGTGGCATTTTTCGCCGTTTACAAAACCGGTGTCCTTACAGTCCGGGCAGTCGTAGATGGGAGAAAGGAAATCCTCCGGATACCCGTTTGCAAGCAGAAGCTCTCTTTTTTTACGGGAAATTTCCTGCATTTTTTCATGGTATTCCGCCATATTGCCCTGACCGTTCAAAAGCATCTTTTTTCCGTAGGAAACGGAAAGGGAAGCGGCAGCGCTCGTCAGCTCCTCATAGGCGGGAAGCCTGTCCGCAATTTCTGCCTTTCTCTCGTACAGAAGACGTTCGTTTTTTAACTGTATGGCGTCGTATTCACGCAAAATAGCGTCGTATTGGGAATTCGTGAGGCTCACGGTGTTCTCCTTATCTGCGGTTTATGGGTTACTGCCCCGAAGCAGTTATAGGGTATTGCCCGAAACGGTTATGGGTTACAGTCCAAAGCGGGACAGTTATTTACTGTTTAATAACATTGCTTCCAATGCATCATAATCATAGTCTCTTTGGGGAAACTGGTTGAAACGGTTGGAAGAAACCTGGGAAGAGGAAGCAGCGGAAGAGGAGCTTCTGCTCTGGCGGCTCTTCTGGTACTGGGCATCAATGCGCTGAATGTCGGACTTGTGATGCACATCCTCTTTTTTCCAGTTGCTTAAAATGCCCTCGGCATATTCAAAACGGTGGCTGTCCGTAGCAAGCACGGTACGCTCGCAGGCAATGGCAATGATGTCCTGGGAGAAGCCGTATTCCTTTGTCCAGCGTATGATGTATTCTAATTCTTTCTTGGTGGGAGTATTGTTTTTACCTAACTCCTTCATAATGGTATAAACGGATTTGTCGTATTTGGCGGCAAATTTTTCCGCCTGCTTGGGGGTCGTCACACCGGACTGCGCCCAGTTTAAGGCAACCGCCTCTATGTATTTGAAATCCTTTTTGCCGCGGTCCACGCAGTACTGCAGCAGATAATCAATCAGGTCATCGGAGAAGTGCAGGCAGTCCGACAGGTACAGAATGGACTTCATATCGGACACACTGAGCTGTCTGCCCATGTAGGACTCCGCAATAAAAAAGAGCTGACGGATGTTTTCTTTATTTTTAAACGCAGAAAGCTGGTCTGCGGAGTAGGACGGCTTCTTGTAAGGGTCGGTCTTTTCAGCAGGCGTTTCTTCAGCTTTTTCGGTAATAGCCGTAGCTGAAACAACAGCCGTAGCCGCAGCAACAGCGGGAGCTGCAACGGTAACAGGCTCGTCCGTTCCTTTTAAAAAGCGGATGCCGGATACATTCTTGCTCTCGTCATATTCGATGGCTAAAAGCTTTAACTTTTCCCAGTACTTCAAAGAACGCAGCACTTCACGCTCCGTGTGGTTAAAGAAGTCCGCAATTTCAGACACACTGGCAGCCTGACCGGAGCCCAGCCTGCGAAGCAGATAAAGATAAATCTTAAGCTGTGCATCATTTGCATCCTTCATGTAATTGTCAATAAAAGAGTTGGAAAGAAGCGTTACACCCGGTACGTCTTCCCTGTAAATAGTAAACTGACCCATTTTCTCACCTGTCCTGATTTCCTCATTTCGCATGTCAAAGTATAACATATCTTTTTCGAAAAGGAAATAGCCCCATTTCCGCAAACCCTTGTAAATACTGGGTTTTCCGGACATTGTGGATACTGTGGATATTGTGGATAGAAAAATAAAAGTGCCAATTTTACACGGTTTTCACAGGGTAACTTATCCACAGGAAACACAAAAATATCCACAATGCCGAATCCTTTTTCGAAGGAACAGCATTGTGGATAATGTGGACAACTATTCTCCGAGGAGGTTTTCCCCGATTTTCAGTACATCTCCGGCCCCCATAGTTATCAACAGGTCACCGTTGATACAATTTTGCAGTAAAAAATTTTCAATTTCATCAAATGACGGGAAATAGTAGCAGTCGCAGCCTAAGTTTTTCAGCTCGCGGAGTAAATCTTTGGAGCTGATGCCAAGGGTATCCGTCTCACGGGAGGCATAGATGTCTGCCAGCACCACTTTATCCGCCAGGGAAAGAGCTTTTGCAAAATCCTTCAAAAATGCCTTGGTGCGGGAATAGGTATGGGGCTGGAATACGCACCAGAGGGTATTGTGGGGATATTTTGCGGCGGCTTTTAAGGTTGCGGTAATTTCTGTGGGATGATGTGCATAATCATCTATTATGGTAACGCCGCCAATCTTTCCTTTGTATTCAAAACGGCGGTCCGTTCCATGGAAAGAGGAAAGTGCCTTTGCGGAAAGCTCTGCAGGCAGCTTCAGTATGTCGGACAAGGCTAAGGAAGCCAGTGCATTCAGCACATTATGTTCACCCGGTACGCTTAAGTGCACGGGCAGGGTGCTTCCGTCCGGGAAATGCGCCGTAAACAGCGGACAACCCATTTCGTCGTAGGATATGTTCGTGGCAAAATAATCGGCATCGTCCGTAAGGCCGAAGGTAAGTACCTTACAGGGCAGCCCTTCCGTAATTTCCGTAAGATTGCTGATTTTACGGTTGATAATCAGGGAGCCGTCTGCGGGAAGAAGCTCGGCAAAACGGCGGAAGGAAGCCCGGATATCGTTGATATCCTTAAAGAAATCAAGATGGTCTTCTTCTATATTAAGGATAATACCGATTTTCGGGAAAAAGCTTAAAAAGCTGTTGGTGTATTCGCATGCCTCGGTCACAAAGAAGCCGGAGTGGCCCACACGGATATTGCCGCCGATGGATTTGTAAATACCGCCGATGGATAAGGTGGGATCCATGTTCTGGGAAAGCAGGATTTCCGAGATCATGGAGGTTGTGGTGGTCTTGCCGTGGGTGCCGCTTACGGCGATAGGGGTTTCATAGTTTTTCATCATTTGTCCCAAAAGCTCCGCACGGGAAAGACAGGGGATGCCCAGCTGGTGAACAGCTATATACTCCGGGTTGTCAGGATGAATGGCGCTGGTAAATACCGCGCAGTCGATATCGGGAGTAATGTTGGCGGCACGCTGACCGTAAAATACGGTGATGCCCTTCTCCTCCAGGGATTTGGTAAGGGGAGAAGCCTGTCTGTCGGAACCGGAAACCTGAAAGCCTTTTTCACGTAAGACTTCCGCCAGTCCGCTCATACTGATGCCGCCGATTCCCACAAAGTAAATATGGATCGGATGATTAAAATCAATTTGATACATAGTCACACTTCCTATTTTAATTTTGAACAGTCTTATACGAATGTTCAATGAGATATTTATATTATACGCACATACGGCTGAAAAAACAAATGGTAAATGCTATCTATCAAAAATTAACGAAGGATTTTACATATGTAAAATATATAATGGTTAAAGTACACAAAAAAAAGAAGAAAATGGAAATAAAAATGTAAAATTTACATAGAAAATTGTTTCCATTCCGGTGCAAACGTGCTATAATGCTTTTAACATGTAATGGGAGAGCAGCATTTTAATCTGTTTAGACTAGTTGTATGAGGTGATGATATGATTAAAAAAGAAATGATAGCCATGTTATTGGCTGGCGGACAGGGAAGCCGCCTGGGTGTTCTGACATCCAAAGTAGCAAAGCCCGCAGTTGCCTTCGGCGGAAAATACCGTATTATCGATTTCCCCTTAAGTAACTGCATTAACTCCGGTGTAGATACGGTCGGTGTCCTGACCCAGTATCAGCCGCTCAGACTGAATACTCATATCGGCATCGGTATTCCCTGGGATCTTGATAGAAATATCGGTGGTGTTACCGTTCTTCCTCCGTATGAGAAGAGCAGCAACAGCGAATGGTATACCGGTACCGCAAATGCCATCTACCAGAACATCGATTATATGGAAAGCTTCAATCCGGAATATGTCCTGATTTTATCGGGTGACCATATTTATAAGATGGATTACGAAGTAATGCTCGACTTCCATAAGGCAAACAATGCAGAAGTTACCATCGCGGTTATGCCCGTACCCATGGAAGAGGCAAGCCGTTTCGGTATCATGATTGCGGATGAAAACCACAAGATTAACGAATTTGAAGAAAAACCCGCCAATCCCAGAAGTAATCTGGCAAGTATGGGTATTTACATATTCAACTGGAAGACCTTAAAAGAGGCGCTCATCGCCATGGCCGACCAGCCCGCACTTGACTTTGGTAAACATATCATTCCTTATTGCCATGACAGACAGCTTCCTTTATATGCTTACGAATTCCACGGCTACTGGAAGGATGTAGGTACCTTAAATTCCTACTGGGAAGCAAATATGGAGCTGATTGATATTGTTCCCGAATTTAACCTTTACGAAGAATATTGGAAGATTTACACCAAGAGCGAAATCCTGCCGCCCCAGTACCTGTCCAAGGACAGTGTGGTAGAGCGCAGCATCATCGGTGAAGGCTCCAATATTTACGGACAGGTTTACAACTCCGTAATCGGCTGCGGTGTTACCATCGGTGAAGGCACGGTTGTAAGGGATTCCATCATCATGAACAACAGTGTCATCAAGAAGAACTGCGAACTGAATAAGGCGATTATAGCAGAACAGACTGTTATCGGAGATAATGTAAAGCTGGGTGTAGGCGAAGAAGCCGAAAACGATACGGCTCCTCACATCTACAACCACGGCATTGTAACTGTTGGCGAAAAGAGCGTGGTGCCTGATGGCATTACAGTGGGCAAGAACAGCGTAATCTTTGGTGTTACCACAGCAGATGATTACGAGAATTCCAGTCTCGCAAGCGGAAAAACATTGATTAAGGCAGGTGAATAACAGTGAGAGCAATCGGAATTATTTTAGCAGGTGGCAACAACCATCGTATGAAAGAGTTAACCCAGAAACGTGCAAGCAGTGCGATGCCCGTAGCAGGCAGCTACCGTAGCATTGACTTTGCATTGAGCAGCATGTCCAATTCCCATATCCAGAAGGTTGCCGTACTGACACAGTACAACTCCCGCAGCTTAAACGAGCATTTAAGCTCCTCCAAATGGTGGGACTTCGGACGTAAGCAGGGCGGTTTATATGTACTGACCCCCGCTGTGACGGCGGACAACAGCAACTGGTACAGAGGCACCGCAGATGCCATTTACCAGAACATCCACTTCTTAAAGAACAGTCATGAGCCTTATGTTATTATTGCGTCAGGCGACGGCGTATACAAGATGGATTTCGGAAAGCTTCTGGAATACCACATCAACAAGAAAGCGGATATTACCGTTGTATGCCGCGACATGGAAGAGGATATCAATGTAGAGCGCTTCGGCACCATCAAGATGAACGAAGAATGCCGTATTGAAGAATTTGAAGAAAAGCCTCTGATGGCAAAGACCAATACCGTATCCTGCGGTATCTATGTCATCCGCCGTCGTCAGCTCATCGAAATGCTGGAGAAATGTGCGGAAGAAGACAGATATGACTTTGTAAGAGACATTCTTATCCGTTACAAGGACATCAAGAAGATATACGGTTATAAAATTCATGATTACTGGAGAAATATCGCATCCGTGGATGATTATTTCAGCACCAACATGGATTTCTTAAAGCCGGAAGTAAGAGATTATTTCTTTAACCAGTACCCGGATGTATATTCCAAGGTGGATGACCTTCCTCCCGCAAAATACAACGTGGGTGCACAGGTAAAGAACAGTCTGATATCCAGCGGCTGTATCGTAAACGGTGTGGTAGAGGATTCTGTAGTGTTCAAGAAGAGTTATATCGGAAATAACTGCTACATCAAGAATTCCATTATCTTAAACGACGTATATATTGGGGACAATACACACATTGAAAACTGCATTGTGGAAAGCCATGATACCATTCGTGCAAATTCCTGCTATAAGGGTGAGGACGAAATCAAGATTGTTATTGAGCGCGACAACAGATATGTAGTTTAAACCCGTAAAAGGGACATGCAAAGGGGGTTACTAAGACAAATGCAGATTACAGACGTAAGGGTTCGCAAAATAACCAAAGAAGGAAAAATGAAAGCCATTGTTTCCATTACCATTGACGATGAATTTGTAGTTCATGATATCAAGGTGATTGAAGGAGAAAAGGGACTGTTCATCGCAATGCCCAGCAAAAAAGCCGCAGACGGCGAGTACCGTGACATTGCACATCCCATCAATTCCGGAACAAGGGATTTCATCCAGAAGATTATTTTGGAGAGCTACGAAAAAGCACTTGCCGAACCGACAGAGGACTGATTTTAGAGAAGACATATTGGGGTAAAACTGCTGCGTGAAAACGCGGCAGTTTTTTATTGCAACTTTTTTCCTTACGGTGCTATACTAAAAATGCTTATGAGTAAAAAAGGAGGCGTCCCATGTATTTAATCGTAGGGCTGGGAAATCCCGGAAAAGAATATGAGAATACCCGTCATAATATCGGGTTTGATGTCATAGAAACATTAGCAGCACAGGAAAAAATAGATATTCTGGAAAAAAAGCACAAGGGTCTTGTGGGAAAGGGTTACATTGACGGTGAAAAGGTGATTCTGGCAAAGCCCCTTACCTACATGAACTTAAGCGGCGAGTGTGTGAAAGAAATTCTGGACTATTACAAAATAGATGCGAAGACGAATCTCATTGTCATTTCCGATGATATCAGTCTGGCACCCGGCCACATCCGCATCCGCAAAAAAGGCAGTGCGGGCGGGCACAACGGCTTAAAGAATATCATTGCCCATTTGGGACATGATGAGTTTATGCGCATTAAAATGGGCGTTGGCGAAAAGCCCGCCGGTTACGACCTGGCAGACTATGTACTGGGACATTTTACCGGCATGGAGCGGAAGGTGATGGACGAGGCGGCAGCAGAGGCTGCGGACGCCATCCGTGTCATCATGAAAGAAGGCGCAGAAAGCGCCATGAACCGCTTCAATGGAAAGAAATAAAGGGTATGGAGAAGTAAAATGCAGGCATTATTGGCACCGCTGCGGGAATTAGCGGAATACGAGGAAATCAGGAATATCCTTTACAAGGATAAAAAATCCATTGCGCTGACAGGCTGCGTGGAGTCACAGAAACTGCATATGATATACGGTCTGGGCGATGGCTTTCCCTGTAAAGTCATCGTTACTTACAGTGACTTAAAAGTCCGGGAAATTTATGAGGACTATAAGTTTTACGACCGCAATGTATATCTGTATCCTGCCAAGGATCTGATTTTCTTTCAGGCAGATATTCACGGCAATAAGCTGACCGCAGAGCGTGTCAAGGTACTTAGGAGACTGGCGGAAAAAAAGCCCATTACGATTGTGACAACCTTTTCGGCACTCATGACACCTCAGGCAAGGTGGGAAATTGATAGGGATACTGTTTCTATCAGCAAGCACGGCACCCTGGATATGACAGAAGTGTCAAAAAGACTGGTAAACATGGGCTATGAAAAGACTTACCAGGTAGAAGTACCGGGACAGTTTGCCGTAAGAGGCGGCATCCTGGATGTCTTCGATTTAACGGAGGAGAACCCGTACCGTATTGAACTCTGGGGGGATGAGGTGGACTCCGTCCGCAGCTTTGATATTTTAAGCCAGCGTTCCGTGGAGCAGTTGTCCAGCATCCGCATTTTCCCGGCGGCGGAGTTTGTCCTGACGGAAGAAATGCAGCGGGACGGCATTGCCAAAATCGAAAAAGAGGCGAAAAAACAGGTCAAAATCTTCCGCGACCACATGCAGTCGGAGGAGGCGCACCGCATTGAAGTACAGGTGAAGGAGCTTCGGGAGCAGGTACTGGAATTTAAGAACCTTTCCGTACTCGAGGGCTATATCCGCTACTTTTACAAGGAAGAGGAGCTTTCCAATCTGCTGGGACTTCTGCCGGAAAAGCACTGCCTTTTCCTGGACGAACCGGCGCGTATCCGGGAGCAGGCGGAAGCGGTGGAGCTGGAATTTCGGGAAAGCATGAGCCACCGTGCGGAAAAGGGCTATATCCTGCCGGGGCAGATGGACGTGCTTTCCGGCTGGGAAAAGGTGGCAGCCGGTATTCGGAAGGCTCCGTTTATGACACTTGCGTCAATCGAAATGAAAAAGGCTCTGGTAAAGCCGGAAAAAACATTCAGTATTTCTGCCCAGAGTGTCACTTCTTATAATAACAGCTTTGAAATGCTGGTGAAGGACTTAAAGCAGTACAAAAAAGAAAAGTACCGGGTATTGCTTCTGTCAAGCTCCCGTACCCGTGCGGAGCGGTTGGCGGCGGATTTACGGGAAGAAGGACTTTCCGCTGTATTTACCGGCAACCCCGAACGGGAAGTGCAGGAGGGCGAGATTTTAACCTGCTACGGACATGCCGGAAAAGGCTTTGCCTATCCGCTGCTTAAGTTTGTGGTGATTTCCGAAAGCGATATTTTCGGAAACGGACAGAAGAAAAAGAAACGGAAACCTAAGTACGAGGGGCAGAAAATCAAGGACTTTTCCGAGCTTAAGGTGGGTGACTACGTGGTGCATGAGAGCCACGGACTGGGCATTTACCGGGGCATTGAAAAGGTAGAAGTGGACAAAGTCGTTAAAGACTACTTAAAGATAGAATACCGCGACGGCGGCAATCTTTACATTCTGGCAACGGGTCTGGATGTGATCCAGAAATATGCTTCCGCTGACGCCAAGACGCCGAAGCTCAATAAATTGGGCACTCAGGAATGGACGAAAACCAAAACGAAGGTGCGCACCGCCGTGGAAACGGTGGCAAAGGATCTGGTGGAGCTCTACGCCAAAAGGCAGCAGTCCGAGGGCTATCAGTACGGAAAAGATACCGTCTGGCAGCGGGAATTTGAGGAAATGTTCCCCTATGAAGAAACGGACGACCAGCTTGCCGCCATTGCGGACACCAAGGCGGACATGGAGAGCAGAAAAATCATGGATCGCTTAATCTGCGGGGACGTGGGCTACGGCAAAACGGAAATCGCCATCCGCGCGGCGTTCAAGGCGGTGCAGGAGGGCAAACAGGTGGCATATCTGGTGCCCACCACCATTTTAGCCCAGCAGCATTACAACACCTTCGTCCAGAGGATGAAGGATTTCCCGGTGCGCGTGGATATGATGTCCCGCTTCCGCACGGCTGCCGAGCAGAAAAAGACCATTACCGATTTGAAAAAGGGCATGGTGGACATTGTCATCGGCACTCACCGGATTTTGTCGGCGGATGTGCAGTTCAAGGATTTAGGACTGCTTATCATCGACGAGGAACAGCGTTTCGGTGTGGCACACAAAGAGAAAATCAAGCAGATGAAGGAAAATGTGGACGTGCTGACACTGACGGCAACACCCATTCCCCGTACCCTTCACATGAGTTTAATCGGCATACGCGACATGAGTGTCTTGGAGGAGGCGCCCAACGAGCGTCTGCCCATCCAGACCTATGTGTGCGAATACAACGAAGAAATGGTGCGGGAAGCCATTGTCCGAGAAATGGCAAGAGGCGGCCAGGTTTATTATGTGTATAACCGCGTCAACAACATTGCGGACATTGCCGCCGCTATCCAGCAGCTTGTGCCGGAAGCAAATGTTTCCTTTGCCCATGGACAGATGAAGGAGCATGAGCTGGAAAAAATCATGTACGATTTCATCAACGGGGAAATTGATGTGCTGGTTTCCACAACGATTATTGAAACGGGTCTGGACATTTCCAATGTCAACACGATTATCATTCATGACTCCGACAATATGGGACTTTCCCAGCTTTACCAGCTCCGCGGCCGTGTGGGACGCTCCAACCGGACGGCGTATGCCTTCCTTATGTACAAGAGAGACAAGATGTTAAAGGAAGAGGCGGAAAAAAGACTGGCTGCCATCAAGGAATTCACGGAACTGGGCAGCGGCTTTAAGATTGCCATGCGGGATCTGGAAATCCGCGGCGCCGGCAACTTACTTGGCAAGGTGCAGCATGGCCACATGGAAGCCGTGGGTTACGATTTGTACTGCAAGATGCTAAACGAAGCCGTGAAGAACTTAAAGGGTATTCCTACCATTGAGGATTTTGCCACCACCGTGGATCTGGATGTAGACGCCTTTATTTCACCGGAATACATCGTAAACGAAACCCAGAAATTAGATATTTACAAGCGGATTGCAAGCATTGAGAATGAAAAAGAACGGGATGACATGAAGGATGAACTGTTGGACCGCTTCGGCAACATTCCGAAATCCGTGGACAATCTGCTGCGCATCGCGTTAATCCGGGTAAGGGCGCACGCCATGTATATCACGGAAATCAAAGGCAAAAACGAGAGAATACTGTTCACGTTCCGCCCGGATGCACCCATAGACCCCACCGGCATACCGGCATTCTTAAAGAGCCACAAGGACCGACTGTTCTTTACTTCCTACGGAAGCCCGTTCTTCACCTGGAAGTACGAAAAGACGGGACTGGTGGAAAAAGATGCGGAGCTTTTGCTCGGCGATACCGAAAAACTGCTCACCGAGATGGAAGAAGTCATCCGTGTCAGCAGATTAATTATTTGATGCAATAGATGGCGATATTTTTTGAAGAAAGAAATTCTTATTTAATGAAATTGACAAATCTTGCTAATGTTTGTCAAGCAGATTTTTGAAGATTTCGAGAACCTTGAGAA
>ERZ857629.466-NODE-466-length-56142-cov-6.140781_pt1 | contig 56142 bp, 55 predicted proteins | sample MGYA00519700_ERZ857629 | MGnify/ENA primary metagenome ERZ857629 (study PRJEB31778, sample SAMEA3449351) | human gut metagenome | biome: human gut; feature: human-associated habitat; material: faeces | place: United Kingdom | collected 2010/2012 ... | reverse complement strand
CGATATATATATGCTTCATTCCCATAATGAATACATTTATCTATTACTTGTTTATGATTTTCTCTGCAAAAGTTTGTCCATCTACTATTATCGAAAGCAGATAAACCGCAGATTTGTCCTTGTGTAATCTTTGATGCCAAACATGCTCATCCATACCTACATCTTGCAATGAAATCTTTCCGATAGTTATACCGCCAAGCGTATAAAGCCCTATAGATATGTTTTTTCCCTTGGTACAAGATAAGGAAACACTCATGTCTCCATCTGTAGTAAACTTTACTGTATAGCTCAATATTGTACCATCTGTAAGTTTATGTTTTTTGTAAGTTTCATTTGTTGCTTCGTTCAAAGGCTGCATATCTTCACCTATGCCTTTTTCTCTTATCTTCTCATTCTCGGAATCATCAAGCATTCTTTGTGACTCTGGAGAAAAATAATAGGCAACAGTAAAGCCTTTAGAATTGTCTTTTACATGAGATTCTTGAGTTTCATAAATCGGATATCGGTACCCCAAAGCATACCATTTATATATATTTTCCTCTACCGAGCTACTGTCTTGCTTTGCATTGTTGTATAACTGTTTTATCTGTTTTTGAATATGCACTCTTGCAACATTGTGCAGGCTATCGCCAGAAGGAAGAGCCAACGTGCCTATTCCATCAACCTCGTAGGTGTACTGCCCAGAGATACGAGAAAACACTTTTTCGGAATATATGCAATCTCCATAAAATATAGAATCCTTACGATAACCTAAAAACATGGAAGAAGAAAATGCTAATTCTGGTGCATTGTAGGTTAGCTTGGTCAAATTGTTCTCATATGCCCTCAACACAAGCTCGGTTCCTTTTGAATAGAATGAATATCGAGTGTTGTTTTCTATCTCAATTATCCCATTGGGGAATTTAGGATCAGCAATATACTCTACAGGAACTTTCCTGCCTGTCATTTCTATATCATTGATATTCCAAATATTTCCACGTGCTTTATTATTTGGCAAACATTTATACGTTGCCACATCTTTAGAGAACTGATCGCCAATCCTCGGAGAGTGAACGTCTGATAATATTTGGGCTTTTGAGAAAGCACTAAAACTCATCAATATTACTAATACATATACATATATAGATTTCATAAGCTTTAAGTTATAGATTTCACTGCGAATATAATAAAAAAAAGTTGCAGCATCTTATTACACAAAAAAAATAAGGTTTTTTAATCAAGCGAAAAAGACATTCATAAGAGTAATATCTAACTCAACTTCCCTATTTGCGAAAGTTGAATTAACGCTATATGCCTTGGAGAGAAGATTTCTTCAAGCGTCAAGGGAGTTAAGGGGTTAAGACAAATAGCTTTGGTTGCTGCCTGAAAATATGTTAATATTCGGGATTTAAAGACAGATAAGGTACGGAATGTGGAGGAAAAGAGTTATTTTTGCAACGTAAGAGACGATGAATTAAAATAAAGACCTAATGAAAAAGATTTTTTTACTATCCCTATTGATGATATGTATGATGCAAGTATTGCCCGCATCAGCACAGAGTTATCAGAATCCTATTATCCCAGGTTTCCACCCAGACCCTTCCGTCTGCAGGGTGGGCGACACGTTCTATCTCGTCAACTCCTCTTTCCAGTATTACCCAGGTGTGCCCATCTTCCAGAGCAAGGACCTGGTACACTGGCAGCAGATAGGCAATGTGCTCGACCGCAATAGCCAACTGCCCCTCAAGGGCACCAGTTCCTGGCAGGGCATCTATGCCCCCACCATCCGTTATCACGCAGGCACCTATTACATGATAACCACCAATGTGGGCAATGGCGGCAACTTTATGGTTACAGCCCAGAACCCCGCAGGTCCGTGGAGCGAACCCGTCTGGCTGAAGCAGCAAGGCATCGACCCCTCGCTCTATTTCGAGGATGGCAAGTGCTATATGGTGAGCAATCCTGGCGATGCCATCTGGCTGTGCGAAATCAATCCGCAGACTGGCGAACAGCTCACAGAGAGCAAGAAGCTATGGCAGGGCGACGGAGGACGTTATCCCGAGGGACCACATATCTACAAGAAGGATGGCTATTACTATCTCCTCATCTCTGAGGGAGGCACCGAACTCGCCCATCATCTCACCATAGCCCGCAGCAAGCATATTGATGGTCCCTATGAGAGCAATCCCGACAATCCCATCCTTACTAACTGCAGCCGTCTCGGACAGACACTTCAGGTACAAGGCACAGGTCATGGCGACTTTGTTCAGGCAGCCGACGGCTCCTGGTGGATGGTGTTCTTGGCTTATCGCAACTATGGAGGTTCTTATCACCATTTGGGGCGTGAGACCTACCTCGCTCCTGTGGAGTGGAAAGAAGGGGAGTGGCCTGTCGTCAATGGCGGACAGCCTATCGACACCTTGGTACAGGCGAAGACTTTGCCCAGTGTTCCTTTGGAGAAACATATAGGCACAGGTAAGTTTGCTCCTACCACGGGAGATGCTGAGTGGATGTATATCCAGAATCCTATCGCCAACAATTACGGATGGTTGGGTGAGTTTTGCCAGAACAAGTCGTCGATGCCTTCCTTGGCAAGTGCCTTGTCTCTCTTGCCTCATGGAACCTTGTCCGAGAATAACCAACCGACATTCATAGGTCGTCGCCAAGAGAATGCGAACTTTACAGCGGAGACTCTCGTTGGACTGGTGGAAACCGACCATTCGATTGCCGATGACTTGGCGGCAGGTCTTTCTGTTTACCAGATTCATGACGGACATCTTGACTTTGTGGTAACAAACAATCGAGTGGCGGTACGGTGCAAGTTGAAGAGCATCGACTATACTGTCAAGAGTGTGCCGTTGGACAAATTGGTGCGCATCAACGATGGGAAGGGAAAACTCAAGATGCGCAATGTGAAACTTCGTGTTCGCAGCGATGGAGTCATGTACTACTTTGACTATGCCTTGGCTGGTGATGATTTCAAGGAGTTGTGCTCTGTCGATTGTAGTCTGATGAGCACGGAGGTGGCTGGTGGCTTCACTGGTGTAACTCTTGGAATGATGGCGGAAGGTAAAAACGCACAGAGTGGAGCAGGAGTGTTCCAGTATTTCCATTATGAAGAGAAATGATGGCTTTTGGAAGGTTGTTGCAAAGAAAACTCCTTTTGATAAAATATTTTTTGCGATTTGACGTTATATACTAATAATCGTTTTTTTAGAAGAAAAATAAATAATAATGTCAACAGAACAACAGAAAGTAAAAGACAGGAATTATCTCGTTCCTTTTGTATTAGTAACGTCGCTCTTCTTCTTGTGGGGCTTCGCTCGTGCCATTCTGGATGTGCTCAACAAGCACTTCCAGAATGCTTTGCATATTAGCATTACTCACTCTGCCTTGATTCAGGTCACCACCTATTTGGGCTATTTCCTCATGGCGATACCCGCAGGCATCTTTATCAATCGCTATGGCTATCGTCGTGGTGTGGTCTTCGGACTGATGCTTTTCGGTGTCGGCTCCCTGCTTTTCATCCCCGGAGCTTCGGCAGGTAGCTTTTATGCCTTCTTGACATGCCTGTTCATCATCGGTTGCGGACTGGTGTTCTTAGAGACGGCAGCCAATCCCTATGTTACTGAGTTGGGCAGCAAGGAGACAGCCACGAGCCGCCTTAACCTGTCCCAGTCGTTCAACGGATTGGGTGGCATTTTTGCCACGTTCTGCATCGGCCAGTTTCTTTTCAATAACACCGAGGAAGGGGGCAATGTCGTGGTGCCTTACACCATCTTGGGCATCTTGGTACTTGTCATCGCTGTCGTCTTCTCGCGAGTCAACCTGCCCGAGATTAGCCACGAGCAGACTGCCGAGGATCAGGAGCGTGGCTCCAACATTCGCAAGCTCTTCCAGCATCACCCGATGTTTGTCTTCGGACTCTTTGCCCTGCTCAGTTATGAGGTGGCAGAGATATCCATCAACAGTTATTTCATCAACTTTGTCACGGGCATGCACTGGATGACCGACCGCACCGCCTCATTGGTGCTTACTGGCGCTTTGGCGTTCTTCATGGTAGGTCGCTTCTTGGGCAGTTGGCTGATGCGACATGTGGCAGCCACCACGATGCTCCTCATCTGTGCCGTTGGCTGTGTGGCGTGCAATGTGTTGGTGCTTTGCTGCTTAGGCAAGCTGTCTTTGGTGGCGCTGTTGGGCAACTATCTCTTCGAAGCCATCATGTTCCCCACCATCTTCTCGATAGCCCTCACCGGTTTAGGCAATCTCACCAAGAGTGCCTCCTCGCTCCTGATGATGACGCCCATCGGTGGTTGCGGCTTCCTGCTCATGGGTCTCATAGCCGACCGCACCCACGTCGTCATGCCTTTCATCGTCCCTTTGACGGGTTTTGCTGTCGTGTTGGCTTATGCCTTGCGCGAGTATTATATAAATAAGGAGAAACACCCCAATGAGGTGAGTGTATAAATTGCTATCTGTATTTTGCAAAAATGTAAAAAGCATCCTGAGTGTACAAGATATTAACTTTTTTAACTTGATTGCAACATGAAAAGTTGTCACAATATTTTGCAGTTTCAGTTGAAAAAGGTAATTTTGCACTCGAAAGATGACGCAGATATGTCACTTTTTGGGGGCATTTCTGTATACAGGAAAGATATGAATGTTTCATTAAAACAATAAATTTTAAACTATTATGGCAGTAGATTACAAGAAAATCGGTCTTGTGAACACTAAGGACATGTTCGCAAGAGCTATCAAGGGCGGTTGGGCCGTTCCTGCTTTCAACTTCAACAACTTGGAGCAGCTCCAGGCTATCATCCAGGCTTCTTCTAACTTGAAGTCACCAGTTATCCTCCAGGTATCTAAGGGTGCTCGTAAGTATGCTAACCCTACTTTGCTCCGTTACTTGGCAGAGGGTGCTGTAGAGTATGCTAAGGAGTTGGGTTGCAACCATCCTGAGATCGTTCTTCACCTCGATCACGGCGATAGCTTCGAGACATGTAAGAGCTGTGTAGACTTCGGTTTCTCTTCTGTAATGATTGACGGTTCTTCACTTCCATACGAGGAGAACGTAGCTTTGACCAAGAAGGTTGTAGACTACGCTCATCAGTTCGGTGTAACTGTAGAGGGTGAGCTCGGTGTTCTCGCTGGTGTTGAGGACGACGTAGTAGCTGAGGAGTCTCACTATACAAAGCCTGAGGAGGTTGTAGACTTCGCTACACGTACTGGCGTTGATTCATTGGCTATCTCTATCGGTACATCTCACGGTGCTTACAAGTTCAAGCCAGAGCAGTGCACACGTGATCCTAAGACAGGTCACCTCGTTCCTCCTCCATTGGCATTCGATGTGTTGGAGGCAGTAGAGAAGCAGCTTCCTGGTTTCCCAATCGTTCTCCACGGTTCTTCTTCAGTTCCTCAGGAGTATGTTGACATCATCAACAAGTACGGTGGCAAGTTGCCAGACGCAGTAGGTATCCCAGAGGAGCAGCTTACAAAGGCTTCTAAGAGCGCTGTTTGCAAGATCAACATCGACTCAGACTCTCGTCTTGCTTTCACAGCAGGTGTTCGTGAGACATTTGCTCTTCACCCAGAGTACTTCGATCCACGTCAGTACTGTGGTAAGGCTCGTGAGTACATGGTTGACCTCTACAGCCACAAGATTAAGGATGTTCTTCATTCAGACAACAAGTTGGCTAACCTCGACTAATCGTCGTCGTCAGTACACAAATAAAAAGAGCGGAAGTCCGAAAGGATTTCCGCTCTTCTTTTTTTGCCCCCTAAGAGGCCCAAAAAATGAACATAGGTTCGTTGGCTGTTGAAAGTACTTGCGATGACCGATGAAAGTACTTTCGTTGACCATCGCAAGTACTTGCGTTTTTTGGGGCATTTAGGATGCTAAAATTACCAAGTGATGTTCATACCGACAGCGATGCTGGCATTCGAGCTGAGCGGTATGCACTCCTTGCTCATTTTGCCCAGTAAGTGATCCATGCCGATGAAGAAGTTATATCCCTTAGGATGTACGTTGAGCACCCAGCCCATGCTGGCAGTAAAACTGTTCACAGCGAAGTTCACACCACCATCGATCCACTTCAGTGGTGCCCAGTTTGCACTCAGGCGACCTTCAGTCCACGAGTATGCACCTTTGATGCGAGTGCTGCTCAAGAATCCGAAAGTCATCTTCTTGTAGCATGGCAGCGTATAGCTGGCGCCCACGTTGATGGTAGCTCCCAGTCCTGTAGTTCTGCTACCCTGGTCGCCCTCATCGGTGAGGTTGGCAAAGTCAGCCAACTGGTCGCCATATTTATCAGCCTTGTCGTCGAACACCTCGTTACCATTTCCTTGTTTCACGTCCATGTCGTTGAAACCGTCAAATACGAATGTGTCCTGTCGGTTAGCAGCCTGCATGTTGTTGTTCCAGTGCATAAAACCTAAGTCCATCACCGATGCGTTCACCGTCCAGCTGTCGTTAATCTTATACACACCTCCGAAGTCGAGAGCCATACCAAAGCCACTCAGCCCAGCGCCGTCCACGTCCACGTCGTTCACATATTCATATTCCCCCTTCGATGGGTCGTTATATTCTTTGGTCTCCTGCTTGTAGCTGAATCCCTTCATCGACATGTTCGCCTTAGCCTTGGCGCTTACGAGCCATTTGTCGTTGGCAGTCAGGGCGGCTTTCACATCCTTCATCTCCACGTCAGCACGCGCTATACCGAAGAGTAGTTTCACCTTTGCACCCAGGCGCAGTTTCTTGTTGATTTGTCGCGAATGACCCAATGCCAGTTCTCCATACGCCATAGCGTGGGCATGTATGTCGCCTATATCATACGAGTTGTTACCCGTGTTCTTGGCAAACTCGAAGAGCTCGTAGGGTAGAGCCACGCCAAACGAGCTCTTTGCGTTAATCTCGATGGTGTTATAACCACCAAAAGCCTTAAAACCAGCCGACAGCAGGGCTATGTTTACATCACCAGCAATACGGTTGTTACCTTTGCTGAATCCATCCAGAGCATCACTTGCCGAGATGTAAGGATTCATGAAGGTTGTCATCTTCTTGGCACCGTTTTCCACACCGTACATAGGGTTTTTCATCACCACGTCCTGGTATCCGAAGTTACCATGTGTGTTGACACTGATGTTGCCAAGGGCAGGAATCGAGATATAGTTCTGTTCGTTGCCAAAGGCAGGGTTCAGGTCGTGGCGGAACTTGTAGTCTTCAGTGTAATAAGCCGAGTTGATGCTTTGTGCCATGGCACCTGTAGCGATGGTTGCCAGAGCCACTGTCAACAGTTGTTTCTTGATATGTAGTATATTCATAGAGCTTTCTTGTTAAAATAATAATAGGTGAGAAATGAAGTCGCTGATGCTCATTAGTTGAAGTCGCCGATGATTTGTCCGATGACCTTCACTTTGATGTCGCTGAACTTCAGTGTGTGTGTGTTCTTGTTGAGGCCGATGCCCGTAACGCTATTGCCGTTGGCAGACTTAGCGGCACCTTCCATTCTGAACACAATACCATCCAATTCCTTGAGAGCATGTTTCACCTTCGGTGTGATGCGCATGGTTATAGGTGTCGTAACCACAGCGTTGCCATCAGGCGAAGCAGCCACCTCTTCTGGTATCTCGATGTTCAACTTGTCGTCTATCTGGTTGCCCTGAGCATCCACAGCGTGTGCCGTTACCTTGAGGTATGCAGGTACTCTGTTCTCCACCTGTGCAGTCATCTCGATGTATGTACCCTCTGCAAAGTCGAGCTTGTCGATGTCTTCGTTCCATCCTGTGAATGAGTCCTCATACACGATGTTAGCCTTTTCTCCGAAAGCCAAAGGTGCATGTACCTCATAGCTTGGCTTTACGTTGTACACTCTGCCAAACTCAATGGTAGCCACTTCAGCCTTAGCGTGCGCCCTTACGTCCACTATCTTGACGTGGTCGGGTATGCGGTTTATCAAGGTAGAGAGGTTGCTCACCTCATATACATTCTCTTCACCGTATAGGCGGTTCAGTTCAGTGGTCTTCTTTCGGCAGATGCAAATCTTGCTGAGTCCATTCTTCGCCACACTCATTTCAGGGAGTGCGACACGAGCGAGTTCACGATTCTCTTTCGTAGAGATGACGGTGGCACTCACAGTGGCAGCCACATTCATGTTGTTGTTCACGGTGAGGATGATCTGCGGATTGTCGAGGTCGGCCACTACGTCGTCGTCATCGAGGAAGTTTGGCAGCCCCGTAACGTCTACTTCTCCTAAGGTACTCAGACTGATTTCAGGGTCGAAGATACCCGTAGCCGTTCTCATGGTGATGGCGTTGTTGGCAACCCTTATCTGAGCCTTGATGCTTGTGTCGTTAGTCAGCGCACCCGTCACGTTGCAGACGAAGGCGATGCTCAAGTAGCCTGTGAGGTCAATGTCTCCGTTGTTGATGGTGAGCTGTCCGTGGTCGTTCTGGTTAGCGAAGTCCAACTTATTTACCTTGAGGTACAACTCCAGGGCGCGTGACGTTGAGATACCAGTGATGTTGATGGTAGCACCATCGACGGATGGTACACCATTTCCATTTCCATTCACTTGCTGGATATTCAGGTAAGCAGGTAGTTTTAGTGTCGCTTTCTCTATGGTAGGAACGGCAGCAGCGATGTTGCTGAAGTCCAACTTGACAATCAGGTCTGTCTCGTCAATGTCGGCTTCGTTGAGGCTCTTCACAGCACGATCAGTACCGTGATATTCAAACATGGCAATCTTGGTTGAAGTAAAGTGTATGCCATTTGCTGGCGCCCGCTTAGCTTTGGCAGCAGACGTTGCAGAGGTCAGGGCGATGTTGCCATCAAACAAGTTGCCCACTTGCAGGATGATAGGCGAGATGTTAGGATTTGCAGCTTCCACCTCTCCACCAGTGAGATAGAACATGTAGTTGCCCGCTTCGTCGGTCTTCACACATCCGTCTTCTTCCAGGTCGAGTACGTCTTTCAGTGGTATTTCCTTGGTCGAACTGTTAGGTATTACTAATGACTCGCTACCGAATCCCATTGTGGCATCAATGTTCTTCATGTCGTAGTCGTTGTTTGTGCATCCCGAGAGTGTCAGGAGACCTGCTGCCAACCATACTGATGACATCAGTTTGTGTTTTAAAATGTGATTATGCATACAGTGTAGATTAATATTATTATTATTTGTACTGAATAGGTTATAATAGATTTCGTTATAATTTCCCCCTTTGTATGCAAATATATGAAAAAAAAATAAATGGACCATAAAAAAATCCATTTATTTACTTAAAATGTTCTAAAAAACTTAATTTTACTTATTCTTTTAAAAAAGATGAGCGTAAAAACTTCCTCTTACATTATTATTATTAATGTTGAGTGTTGAATGTTGATACATTTTTTATTGCACTGGGAGGGCGTGGCATCTTGCCCGCCCAATGTTATTAATCTTCCATTCTCAGAAAAGCCTTGGGCAGATACTGGATGATGTCGCTGGCTATGAGGCTCTCCTTGCCTATATCCTTGACAGCCAAGTCGCCCGCGAGTCCATGCAGATACATACCCACACGACAAGCGGCAGGTGCATCGTATCCCCTTGCCAACAAAGCGGTGATGATGCCTGTCAGCACGTCGCCACTACCCGCGGTAGCCATACCGCTGTTGCCCGTAGAGTTAAACTCAATATGTCCGTTGGGCAAGCATAAGGCAGAGAAGTGCCCTTTCAGTATGATGTATGCCTGCAAACGTTCAGCCAGTTCGCTGGCTTTCATGAGCCTTTCGTAGCTGCAAGAGCTGGTATTCCCCGCCAGGCGGTCCAACTCCTTAGGGTGTGGAGTGAGTATGATGCCCTTAGGCAGCTGTTGCATCCAGGCGCGGTGACTTGCCAAGATGTTGATAGCATCAGCATCTATCACCTGCTGGCACGAGCAACGCCTGATTTGCGCTATCAGAGCTATGGCAGTAGCCTCACTGGTTCCCAGTCCTGGTCCGATGCCGAGCGCATGATAGGATTCTGTGTCTACGGGCTGACTAAATATCGTTTCTTCAGGGTCCATTTGTTGTATAGCCTCAGGCACCTTGATTTGCATGATGTCGTAGTTGCGCTTAGGCGTATGTACAGTCACCTTTCCGGCTCCCGCTCTCAGGCATGCTTGAGTAGCCAAGACAGCAGCCCCTGCCATCCCATACGACCCTGCGATGATGAGCGCATGCCCCATGCTACCTTTATGAGCGAAGTCATCGCGCGGTAGCATCATTTCCCGTATATCGTTCTCTTCGAGGATGCGATATCTGCTGTCGGTCTTCTGTATATATTCGGGTGATAGCCGTATGTCCAGCACCTTGAGCTTTCCCAAGTATTTCTGGTTGTCTGCCATCATCATCGACAACTTTTTCTGCTGTAGCGTCAGCGTCAAGTCAGCCTGCAGAATGTTGGCAGGAATGTTGTAAGTGTTGTCCTCGCAAATCAGTCCCGACGGAATGTCGATGCTCACGATCTTCGCAGGCGAAGCATTCTGGTATTTCACCATGGCAGCAAATCCCCCTGTCAGTGGCTTGTTGAGTCCACTTCCGAAGAGACCATCTATCACGACGGTATCGGGCGTCAGGGTAGGTGGGTCAAAGTTGACCGTAATCTCTATGAACTGCTTGATGTGCTTCCCCTCCACGAGACGCTTTTTGTTCAGCGCACAGTCGTTAGAAAGCTTGTTGTGAATATTGAATAAGTATGCCGTCACCTGATAACCATCTTCTGCCAAGAGTCTGGCCACGGCAAGCGCATCGCCTCCATTGTTTCCAGGACCAGCGAAAACAACCATAGGCGTTCTGTTCGACCATTCAGCCTCAATGCAGTGTGTGATGGCTTTAGCGGCTCGTTCCATCAAATTGATAGACGAGATCGGCTCATGATCGATGGTATATTTGTCCAGCTCATGTATCTGAGCACTCGTAAAAATCTTCATACTTCTGCAAAAATACGAAAAAATGCTCGATAACTATTAGTTATTCCGTATTTTTTTAGTAATTTTGCAGAAAATATTATTTTTGAAACTATGAGTATAGTTAAAATCAAGGACAAGACTTTTAAAACCTCTATTCCAGAAGAGGAGATTTTAAAGAAGGTGCAAGTTGTTGCCCAACGTATTAACCAGGACATGGAGGGTAAGAATCCATTGTTTTTGGCTGTGTTGAATGGCGCATTTATGTTTGCTGCCGACTTGATGCGTATGGTGACCATACCCAGCGAGATATCATTTGTGAAGTATGCTTCTTATGAGGGCACCAGCTCTACAGGCAACTTGAAGCAACTGATGGGCATCAACCAAGATGTAGAGGGTCGTCATGTCATCATTGTAGAGGACATTGTCGATACAGGTTTCACCATGCAGAAGATGATAGAGAGTCTCAAGGAGAAGAATCCTGCCTCTATCCACATTTGCTCATTACTGGTAAAGCCAGGCAATCTTCAGGTGCCACTCGATATCGACTATGCCGTGATGGAGATCCCCAACGATTTCATTGTGGGCTATGGTCTCGATTACGACCAGCAGGGTCGCAATCTGCGCGACATCTATACCATCGTAGAAGATTAAAGTAAGGATAATTATTTCAACAACATAAAATAGAAAATGAAGAATATTGTAATTTTCGGTGCTCCAGGTGCAGGTAAAGGTACCCAGAGCGACAAGATCATTGAGAAGTACGGTTTGGGTCATATCTCTACAGGTGACGTACTTCGTAACGAAATCAAAAACGGTACAGAACTCGGTAAGACAGCCAAGGGCTTCATCGACAATGGTCAGTTGATTCCTGACGAGTTGATGATCGACATTTTGGCAAGTGTATACGATGGCTTTGGCAAGGATCATGCAGGTGTCATCTTTGACGGTTTCCCACGTACCATTCCACAAGCTGAGGCTTTGAAGAAGATGTTGGCAGAGCGTGGCCACAAGGTAGCTGCCATGATCGAGCTTTCTGTTCCTGAAGATGAGTTGATGGCACGTCTCATCAATCGTGGTAAGGAGAGCGGTCGCTCTGACGATAACGAGGAGACCATCAAGAAGCGTCTGAATGTTTACCACACCCAGACATCACCTCTTATCGACTGGTACGAGCAGGAAGGTATCCATCACCACATCGAGGGCTTGGGCACCGTTGACGAGATCTTTGCTCGCGTATGCAATGTCATTGACAACATCTAATAGTCATATTTTTTTTTTAATGTGTAATGTTTAATGTTTAGTTGGGCTTGCACCTTAGGGTGCAGTCTCACCTTAGGTTAGGCATTACACATTGCTTTCTTTCCTTCACACTGATCTTTCTTCCCGTCACACGGATGTGGAAAGAGCGGATATAGAACATTCAACACCAAACATTCAACAATAACATAAAATGGCTGAATCCAATTTCGTAGACTACGTAAAAATTAACTGCCGCTCTGGTAAGGGTGGCAAGGGCTCCATGCACCTGCGCCACGTCAAGTACCAACCCAATGGCGGTCCTGATGGTGGTGATGGCGGACGTGGAGGAAGCATTTATCTGCGTGGCAATCACAACTACTGGACATTGTTGCATCTCAAGTATCAGCGTCACTTCTTTGCAGAACATGGTGGCAACGGAGGTCGTGATAAGTGTCATGGTACCGATGGCAAGGACATCTATATCGATGTACCTTGTGGCACGGTCGTATATAACGCCGAAACAGGCAAGTACGTGTGCGACGTTACATACGATGGACAAGAAGTACTCCTCCTCAAGGGCGGTCGTGGTGGACTTGGCAACTTCCAGTTCCGCACCTCCACCAATCAGGCACCCCGCTATGCGCAGCCTGGAGAGCCTATGCAGGAGATGACCATTATCATGGAGCTGAAGCTCTTGGCAGATGTCGGCCTTGTAGGATTCCCCAATGCGGGCAAGTCCACCTTGCTGTCTTCTGTATCGAGTGCTCGTCCCAAGATTGCCAATTATCCCTTCACCACTCTCGAACCCTCTTTGGGTATTGTCGATTATCGCGACCACCAGTCGTTTGTGATGGCCGACATCCCTGGTATCATCGAAGGTGCCAGTGCCGGTAAGGGTTTAGGATTACGATTCTTGCGCCACATCGAGCGCAACTCCCTCTTGCTCTTCATGGTGCCTGGCGACACCGACGACATCAAGAAAGAGTACGAGGTACTCCTTGGCGAGTTGAGTAACTTCAATCCCGAGATGCTTGACAAGCATCGTGTGTTGGCAGTCACCAAGTGCGATTTGCTCGACGAAGAGCTTATCGAGATGCTGAAGGAAACCCTCCCCACCGATCTGCCCGTCGTCTTTATCTCTTCTGTCACTGGTCAAGGCATTCAGGAACTGAAAGATGTGCTTTGGCGTGAGCTTAATTCAGAGAGCAACAAGTTGCAGGAAATCACCTCAGAAGACACCTTGGTGCATCGCGACAAGGACATGAGCCGATTCCTGCAGGAGTTGGCCGACGAGGGTGAGGACTTCGTAGAGTATATCGATGAGTCAGAACTCGAAGACGTCGACGACCTTGACGATTTCGAGTACGAGTAATATCATTCCTCCGATGCTAAAAGAGTATACCATAGCCGATTCTGTCGTAGCTTTCTCCACCACACGACAAGGTGGAGTGAGCTTAGGTGCCTACAGCTCATTCAATATCAATGAGTATTGTGGCGACACGGCAGAGCATATAGCCGAAAATCGTCGCCTCTTGGCGCAGCGCTTAGGTATAGCGCCCGACCATATCATCTTGCCCCATCAGGTGCATGGGACAGAGGTGCGACAGATAGGTGCCGACTTTCTCCAGCTTCCCGAGAACGAGCGCAGGATGATAGTTGAAGGCGTAGATGCTCTTGTCACCAACCAGCGTGGCATCTGCATAGGCGTATCTACTGCCGATTGCATCCCCGTTCTCTTATACGATGAGGTTCACCATGCTGTTGCTGCCATTCATGCCGGTTGGCGTGGCACGGTACAGCGCATCGTGCAGACCACCATCGACATGATGCACCTTTATTATCACACCCAACCTTCTGAACTGAGAGCCATCATTGGTCCAGGCATCTCACAAGACTCCTTCGAGGTGGGCGATGAGGTGTACGAGGAGTTTTTACAAGAAGGGTTCGACATGGCTGTTGTAGCCTGTCAGCGTCCCAATATGAAGAAGGAGGGCAGTGTAGACCAGCCCCTGAAGTGGCACATCGACCTGCCACAATGCAATGCTCTGTTGCTGTGTCAGAGCGGAGTACCTGCCGACCACATCCAGTCGTCAGGTATCTGTACTTATCAGCACAGCGATCAATTCTTTTCCGCTCGCCAGTTAGGTATTCAGTCGGGAAGAATCTTTACGGGAATCATGCTTCGCTAAGAAGATTCCCCCTCAAGAAATCAAATGCTTAAAAAAGAAGATATTTTCATGTACCAAGACCTAAAAATCAAACTTAATCACCTATATGTGGCGACCCTCGTTGTAGCTATGTTGAGCTGCGGCTTTGTCTTCGTCACGTCATTCATGCCAGCCAAGAATCAGTTTACGGCAGCCGAGCAACAGCAAATCAGCATTTCCACACCCGGTCTTTTTGCACAGAGCAACGCTTTCAATGTCGACTTTGAAAATTTCAAAGAGAAGGAGTATTCTTTTCCTCTTCCTGTAGGCAAGGCATCCTTAGTCAATAATCAAGTGTTACGCATAGAAACCAAGAAGGGTGATGCCGTCAAGGCGATGTTTGATGGTTATGTGCGTCTGTCGCGTAAGTCAGAGAGTTATGGTCATGTCATCGTTATCAGACACGACAATGGTCTCGAAACCGTCTATGCCTTCAATGCCGAGAATCTGGTGAAAGTGGGGCAGGGTGTAGAAGCAGGTCAGACGATAGCCATTGTGGGTGGCAAGAATACAGATGTATTTTGTGAAGTCTCCATCATGGTCAATGGTGCTCGCATCAATCCCGAGACATTGATAGAACTGAAAAGTCACAAGTTGCGCCGTCAGACGCTGCAGTTTCGCAAGAGTGGAAATCGCATCAGTGTGTCGGTAGTAGGTGGCAGGGCTGCATCTTCTTCTGCAGAAAAAAAAGACAAGGAGTTCACCCTCGATCCTGACGAAGTGAACGATCCATTCCAGAAGTCCAACACCTTCAAACTCGATTTAGAGAAGATTTCCGAATCCCATTGGGCTTATCCACTGCCAGGCAGTAAGGTTATCAGTCCCTATGGTGGAAGGCGTCGCCATTCAGGTGTCGACCTCAAGACACGTCCCAACGACAAGATTGTGGCTGCCTTTGATGGTGTAGTGATAGCATCAGGTCCTTTCTATGGTTATGGCAATTGTATACGCATCAAGCATGCCTATGGTTTCGAGACACTGTATAGCCATCAGTCCAAGAACTTTGTCAAGAAGGGTGAAAAGGTGAAGGCAGGTCAGGTCATCGGACTTACGGGGCGCACAGGCAGAGCCACGACTGAGCACCTTCATTTTGAGATCTCTTTTAGCGGTCGTCGCATGAACCCGGCTGTATTCTTCGATCATGCCAACAGAAGTCTTCAGCGCTCTACGTTGACCCTTACCAAGGGCAGCTGCGTCAAGTCTAAGAAAAACGGATAAGATACTCTCTCAAATACGACTTCTACAAAGGCACAAGACGAATGAAGCTGCTGGATTACAACAAAATCTGGCAGCCTTGAGATATGTGTATATTTGAGGTGAATGGGATAGAGGTGTATATGTAGATTAGCGAATTTGGCTAAAATTGTCAAATTCCTTAAGAAACAGTCCTTTTTTTAAAAGAATAGTATTATCTTTGTTCCAAAAAAGTGGAACATGTACCACTTTTTCGGAATGTATGTGGGCGCATTATGCTGAAGAGCATCGAGGCATCTGTATCAAGTATCAACTATCGTCACATTTTATAAAACAAGATGAAAACGACAAGTATGAACATATGTATTTGAAGAAAGTTGAGTATACTGATAAGACGATTAGTATTGAAACTCCTACAATCTATTCTGCGATTGCTTTTGCAACTAAAGGCAAAGAATGGTCTTACGAAAATGAGGTTCGTTTGATAGATTACAATCCAAACATAGAAACACCGTACTATGGCATTGCTTTAGATACAGAATCATTCATTAAATCTATTTACTTCGGATTCAGATGTGAAGAAAGTACTATCAATACCACTAAGGCTTTATTCAAAAATCATGACGTTATCCCTAAATTTTATAAAATGGAGTTGGATAGAAGTAATGTTTATAAAATGATCTGCAAAGAGCTTTAATGAGAAAAGTAGCATTATGTTTGTACAGACATAATAAAACTCTTACATTTTCGTTATTACAGAAAATAATATGTAACTTTGTGGCGTGAGTTATTCTCACATCCACAATTAATATAAACTTAAATAAGAAACAGAAAGAGAAGAAAAAAATATAGTTTTAGACATCCTTGACTCAACTGAATATCAGAACTTGCACTTCACTTACCGTCAGTTTTGTTAAGACAATGGGTGTCTGCGTCTATAATATAGGGCGCGGATATAATAACTGTTGTCTGACGTGAGCAGTGCAAGGCTTTGGTATCAACAGTTTTTCCGCGCCCTTTCTTTTTCAAAAAGGGCTTCATATGGAAACAAAACTTTTCAGAATTCATGGAGACAATATTGTTGAGTGTGAAAGAACTCTCACACTGATCTCTCAAGCATTTAGTTCACCATATTTTTTAAACGAGAGTCCTATATACTTCCCCAAATACACTATAAGAACAGGAAACTGTATCTTTAACATCGAACTTCTTTCTGGACATGGTCGCTGGAGTGGAATAGATTTAGGTGAAATAATACATAAGTCTGGAGGCAAGTTGAGAGAATCTGCTGACTCTTACATTACAGAAATCATAGGAGGAGAAGAAATTGTATTGTTAGCAATAGAATATTGTTCAGCTTTGCCAGCTGGTAATAATGCTTGGCAAAGAAACGGAAGGGCATTAGCAAGTGTTTTTGCAAATGTCCCTTATCTATATTATGCAGAAATTGGCGGAATTGAACTTGATGATAACCGTATTCCTAAAGCCCCTCGTTATCCAAATCCAGCAGTACCATTCTCTTATGTTTCATTGTCTCATGATATGAACAGTGTATGTCTCCCCGTATACAGGGCACATCCTTCTATGACAATTGAGAACAGGGAATTATATAAAGAAGCTTTGGGATATTCTGATGCACTTGTATATATCAAACAAATAATAGAGAATAAAAATACATCAGTTATAGAAAAAGTTCTTGCAAGCAAGGCTTTAAAATTAGTGGAAATATTATCAGCAAACCGTAGGAAACATGATACACTTAGGGGAAATGAATGGAATGACCTACTAATTTCTAAGAATCGTCCGAAATGGTTGGCATCTTTTGAGGGCTTTAACTGGAAAAAGAAAAACTCTGGAAAAGTTGTTGTTTCTCAGACCTTTCCTTTATTGAAAGAAAAGGTTGAAGAATTGTCTGCAAAGCCCATAACAGCAAAAGATTTGCCGTTTTGTGTAATCCCACAAGCAAACGTCGAAGACTTTAAGAGTTGGATAAAAGAAGTGTATAATGGTCTTGATGCGGATTTTTCTTCTGATAAAGATTTGGCGATAGTATGGATTACAGGCTTTAAACCAAGAGGGGACGATTCTCGTCCAGACCGTGGGTTGTCCCCTTTGTGTAGGATGATATTAGGTAAAGATGCAAATATCATGGCTATATTGTCAGGACCTGGTTCTTCGTATACTTGGCAGTCTCTATTGGATAATCATTCTGCTTTGTGTGAAAATAATGGATTATTTCAAGCTATATTTGCATGTTGTAATTATCTTTTTGTTGATAGTTCAACATGTGATAACTATATCTTTATGCATACTCATGCAACGCTTTCAAAGAACACGGATAAAATTTCATTCCAATATATAGCGAAACCTGTTGTTCAATATTTTGAGCATGACACAGATTGTGCTATTCATCAAATATTGTCACATCATACTACTTTAGGCATAAATGAATGTTTCTGTAATCCTCCTGGTGGTGATTGGTCTGGCATATCATATTTTAAGGGGAAGGAAGAATATAAATGGACATCCCTTCCACGAGTATCAGATTTGAGCAAAAGACCTGATCATATTTTTCAAATCAACAAAAAGGGAAAGTTGTATTTTGTCCCGATAGAATCAAAGGGCTTAGGAAATGATTTGGAGGATAATATAGGGAATAGGTTAAAAGGCTACATCAATGACCTTTTCAAAAGTGAACCAACGGCGTTCAAACCTGTACAAAATGGAGAATGGAACTTCTTTAATGGTAGTATAGGCAACGTTCATTACGACTTGATTTCTGTCGGAGCCTTTCTATTTAAAAATGAAGCAGAATTGAAAACTCACCTTATGCGAGGCAATTTGGATGCTATATTCGCATTTGAGTTTGATGAGGTGTCAACTCTGCATTTCATTTCAAACAAGAACGGTGAGATTCTTGTGGACTATCTTAAGCGAATTTCTTCAGAACAAGGAACTTTTGTAGTTAAGATACACAGTTTCTAACACATCTTCTTGAACCTTGTCTATCACTTTTCTAAAAGATGATTTACCGGTCTTCACTTTGAAGGATGACTTATATAAATCCTCTGGAGGCGCAAATGTGTAATTGCGTTCCCCAGAGGTTCCATCAAATGTAAGCATCCAATTAACCTCTTTCCTATTTAATTGGTCCAATACATGATAAAATTCATCTAAAGAAAAGGGAGTTTGTGTATATCTACTTTTTGTCCCTCCATAAGGAGGATCCAAAAACACAAAATCTCCTTTTTTAACATCTTCAAGACATTCTCTATAATCAACATTAAAAAAGTTAAACTTTTTCATGCATGTACTCCACTGATATATGATGGTGGACAATCTTTGTGGAGCAATGCCTGGTCTTGTAAGGTGTAGTGAATTATTAAACTCACCAGCTCGATTATATCTAATCATGCCATTAAGACAAGTTCTTGTCAAAAACAAAAAATCAAAAGGACTTTTCGTCTTATTAAATCTGTCTCTTATTTCATAAAAGACTTGATAGCCTTCATCTTGCAATCTATTCCATCGAGCTTCATATTCCTCAACAACTTTCTCTGGATTATTTTTTATTTCATTCCAAAGATTTATGAGTTCTGGAATAATATCACTTGCCTTTCCGCTTCTTGATTTAGCAAATGGCATCATTGCACCACCTCCAACGAAAGGCTCATAATAAGTATTTGCAGGAAGAAAAAACTCGCCCAACTGAGAGGCCACAGTTCTTTTACTTCCTGACCACTTTATAACAGGTTGTAATGGTTTCATAAGAACAAAGAGTTATTTTTCTTTTGAAGCGCATCTTCTAATCTTTTTTGCGCAATACTAATATAATCGCTTTCAATCTCAAATCCTGTAACATTCATTCCAAAATTAAGCCCTGCGACCATTTCTGTTCCAGAGCCAGCAAAAGGCACTAACAGGTTACCTTCCTTTACTCCACACAAAGCAAGGATTCTTTCAGATACCTTTATGGGCTTTTGGGTTGGGTGTGAACCATACTTCATTTCATCTTTAGACTTATTGTTTGGAATGTCCCATACAGTCCTCATTTGTTTCCCTGCTTCCTTCAATAAATCTGATGAAGAATGAAAAGACTTTGAGGCCTCGTAATTGAAATAATACTTTCTATTTTTCTCACCGCCCTTGTGTACCCATAAGATAGTTTCATGACTTGCAGTCAATCTTCTTCCCGAAAGGTTTGGAAACGAATTTCTTTTGTACCATGCAATTTCATTAATTATTTCAAGTCCCAATAGTTGGCAACAAACATTGACGAATCCGGAATTGTGATACGTTGAATGAATCCATATTGAACCTTCAATTTTAATAACTCGCTTAAGTTCTTTGAGCCATGAGTATGTACTAATAAAAGATTCATTTTGTGACAACAAATCCCATGCTTCATTTTCTAAATTCCACTCACCACCAAATCCCTTCAACTTACCTTTTTTACCATAATCCCAATTGTGTTTTGAAGAAGCACCATAAGGTGGATCTACAATACACAAATCAAAACTGTCCGATTGAAGTCCTTTAAGGCCTTCAAAAACATCTTTATTTATAAGATTATAACGCAATGCCATTTTTAATTATTCCCACTATTACTAACAATTAGTTCTTTTACATCTACCCCTAAAGAATCTGCAATTCTGTTGAGTGTTTTAAGATCTGGTTGAGTTGTATTCTTACACCATTTACTAATGGTACAAGGAGACTTTCCAAGTTGCTCAGCCAACCATTTCCCTGTTTTGTTTTTTTCTATAAGGGCAATTTTAATTCGATTAAAAGTTTCCATATAATTATATTTTTATAAATCTAATGCAAAGATATATAGTTATTTTTTAATTCCTACTTTTCAGTAACATTATTTTGGTATTTCAAGGAAAATTTGTATTTTTGTCATATCAAAATGTATTATTATGATAGAACTTCAAGAATTGAAATCATACGATGATTTACCATCAATATCTTTAGATGATGTTCAGGAAAACCCTTTTACTGAATATCTTAACCTATGTTTTGGCTTAATTCTCGATGACATTGCAAAAAGAACAGGAAAAGAAACTGGACTTTTCGATAACATATCAACTAATGAAGAATATGTAATTAAAGAACATGAGATACAAGAATCATTATTTTCTTCTTTAGAGAGCATTGATTATGCAATACATTTTATTGAGTCGTATGGCGAAAAAGATTACTTGAAAAGTGACTTCATTCCATTTGAAAAATTCGCAGCATATCATTATGACGTTGTATGTCACAAGGTGTCGACAGTAAAGGATTTGTTTTTCAAATTGACAAACCATACTTACAATCTTGGACTTGGCAATGAAGAGTGTAAATGGAAAAATATTAAGAAGAATGAGAATACTATAAATAATCCTGTTTTATTCGACCTTTTTAATGTTAATAAAAATTTAAATTCAAAAATTAAGGATAAACGCAATGATTCCAGCCATGAAGGAAAACAACCTATCCCATTTTCTCATGATATAAGGTTATATTTTTGGGCAGTAGAAGCCAATGAAGTACTTTCTCATTCCATGCAGAGTAATCCAATTTACGAAAGAAACAGTTTTGAATATTCTAATCAGATAAACTTGGCAAAGGAAGAGACTTTAAAAGATATCGGAGTTATAAGATACAATACCTTTGCAATTACAAAATGTATTCTATGTTCTCTATCAGAAAGACTAATAGAAAATGTCAAACAACTTTTGTCAGATTTAGACAAAAGAGTTATGGACTCTTTGGTAAAAGCTGAATAATCTTTTGTCTTTTCCCCCTTCACCATTCGCTCATATCTTTGCCCTAAAAAAGCAAGATATGGGCGATTTTTCATTCATTCCACCAACATCTGTTGTCACCATCCCGGGCGCCAACAAATCCGCAGCCTTCACCTCCAAGACATCCGAAGTCTTCAAGGAGGAGCATAACATCGCACCAATCATCATCAACGACAAGATGAAGTACATCCCATGGGGAGGTGACAATCAGATGCCGTACAACATCATCGACCTCATCGAGTCTGACGAGACAATGAGCACCTGCCAGATGTTCAATGCTGAAGTCTGCTATGGCAGCGGCCTCGTCTATGACACAAGCGCAGCCACCACACAAGTCACGTCCCAAGTCAACGATTTCACTCTCGACAACGACCTCGCATGCTACTTTCTCGGCGTCAGTCAGGACTTTAAGCACTTCGGCTTTTGCGTTAGCGTCATCATCCTCAACGAGGATGCCAGTAGTATTGTCCGCATCGTCCGCAAGCAAGCCTGCTACGTCCGATTTGCGCCCGCCGACAAATCCAGTGTAATCCCTTATGTCCTCTATGCCAACTGGCGCAACACCGTCAGCCCAGAAGACATAGAGCGCATTGAACTCCTCAACCCACAGTCACCATTGACCGACCTCCAGACACGTTCCAAGAATATCAAGAAATTTGCTGTCGTCAGCCGTATTCCCACGCCTGACAATACATATTACCCCATACCGTACTATGCAGCACTATTCAAGGGCAAGTGGTACAACATCAAACAACTCATAGGCATCGCCAAGGAAGCGAAGCTCCGAAACTCTGCCCCCATCAAGTTTCACATTGAGATAGCCAACAGTTTTTGGAACAATATCTTCAAGGTAGAAGGCATCACGGACCGCATCAAGCAGCAGGAGCGTGTCAATGAGGAGAAGGACAATATTATCAACTTCCTTATTGGCATGGAGAACAGCTGCAAGGTGCTCTTCTCTACGTTCTATGTGTCCCCCAATGCGATGTAACTATTTTAACCAATTTGCACAAACTCTTTAAATTCTTTAATTTCAGCCATGATAATATGTCTTCTTATTCTTTTTTACTTTCTTTCTCCTCACCGAACTTTCTAATCTCGCAGGTGAGCATTTCCTCTAATTCTTTCTTTGGCACTATCAGTTGATAGTCAGCCACGCCTATCGGCTTTCCCATGTCTTCAAGGGCAAGCTCCACTTCCACCCGGTCTTTCTCAGCACAGAGGATGATGCCTATGGAGCGGTTTTCGCCTTCGCCACGTTCAAGTCGATCGAGCAAAGACAGGTAGTAATTCATCTTTCCTGCATATTCAGGCTTGAAAGCACCTGTCTTCAAATCGACAGCCACAAGGCAGCGCAAGCCACGGTGGAAGAATAGCATATCTACCTTGCTTTCTTTTCCGTTGTATTCCAGCACGTGTTGGTTGCCTATAAAAGTAAAGCCGTTGCCGAGTTCCATAAGGAAGCGTGTGATGGCTTTCACAAGTCGGTCTTCGTGTTCAAGCTCTAATATAGGGCTTGTCACTCCAAGAAAGCCGAGATTATAACTGCTGCTGAACACCTCATTGGCATATTGAGCTTGCTCCATAGGAAGCGTGCGACTGAAATTGTTGTCAACCTTTGTTGCTCGCTGCGACTCATACATGTTCAGTTTGATTGCATTGAGTAGCAAGTCGGGATTCCAACCTTTAGCAATAGTCTCTTGTGCATAATATAATGTGGCAGAATCATTCTTGTTCTTGCTCATAATGAGTAAGTTGTGCGACCACGGCAAAAGTGCTACGGCGCGTAGCAGTTTTTCATCGTGCCCTGCATAACGAAGATAAAACTTCTTCATATTCCAAAGCTGTCGAGGTGAAAGACCCATCTTCGGATAGCGTTCTTTCAAGTCTACGGACAACTGGCGTACCACGCCATACCCATGTGAGGCTTGCCTATGGTGCTGTTTATGGGCGGGCAAGATGCCACGCCCTCCCCAGTGCTTCTTGCTGTGAAAAAATGCGACACTTTTGTGAACTGTCGTTACTTCTGAATGGTGTTTAAATGTGTGGGAAATGGTGGGTGCTCTTCTTGGTAGGTAATATGATAGAAACTATAAAAAACAAAAAAAGAAGAGGACTATAAAGTCCTCTTCTTCATGTTGTCTCTTTAATTAAGATTCCATTGGAATCAATGTGACTCGCATGGGGCTCGAACCCATGACCCCAACATTAAAAGTGTTGTGCTCTACCAGCTGAGCTAGCGAGTCAATCTCCAACCTTCTGTACGAAAGCGAGTGCAAAGGTACGATGTTTTTTTGGATTTACCAAATATTTATCTTATTTTTTGCTATTTTTCTTCATTTTCTGAACTTTTTGCCAGTGGAATGTCTGTTTGTTGGAGCGTTTTGTCGTGGTAGCTGGGCTTTTCGCGCGTCACGTATCTCTGCCAGTATGCTATGAGAAGGGTGGTAAGTGGAAGTGCTACGATGAGACCTAAGAATCCTAATAATGCTCCCCATACGGAGAGGCTGAGCAAGAGTATGGCGGGGTTGAGGCCCATCGCCTTGCCCATAATCTTGGGCGTTACCACCATGTCGGTGATGATCTGTACGACACAGAATACCAGGAACGCAAGGCCAAAGACTACCCAAAAGTTCTGACCTGTGTCGGCAGCCTTGAGCATAGCTAAGAAGGCTGTGGGTATCAGGGCAAAGGTGTGAAGATAGGGCACAAGGTCGAGGATACCTATCAGTATGCCTAAACCGATGGCCATGGGGAAGCCGATGATGGTGAAGCCGATGCAGAACATGATGCCCATACATAGGGCTACCATGCCTTGTCCGCGGATGTAGTTGTTGAGCTCTCGCTTGACATCGTTCATCAGGGACTGCCAGAAGGGACGGTTCTTCTTGGGGAAGATGCGCACCCAGTTGGCGGTAAGTGTCTCGTAGTCGAGGAGGATGAAGAACATATATAATAAGGTAATCATCGAGGCGATGATGCTGATCAGAATGTTGGCGGTCTGTCCTACTACGGCAAAAACCTTGGGCATCGTTGTCTTCAGGGCATCGGAGAAGTCCTTACTCTTGAGGAAATGCTCTATTTGTTCTTGATTGTTTTGTAACCACTCCTTGATGACTGCTGTGAGGTTGTTGGTGTGGGTGGTCTGGTGAATCCATCGGGTGAGGACGTCGCTCAATTTGTCGAACTGGTCTATCATCGGGGGGATGATGAGCCACAGGATGCCTCCGATGACACCTATCATCGCCAGCATGGCGAGGATGATGGATAAGGCTCTGATGCGGATGTGGAGCTTGTGCTCGATGAACAATACAAAGGGGTAGAGCAGATAGGCAAAGAACCATGCGATGAAGAACGGCAGCAGTACGCTACTAAGATAATTGGTGATATACAGGATGCCCAATGTCAAGATGATGATACCTGCCCAACGGATAAATTTGTCGAATGTAATCTCTTTGGCCATAGCTAATGTCTTTTAGAATGTTTAAAGATGGGCTGAGGATTCTGCCTTTGCCTCTGCTTCGAGACTTCGCTGGTAACATTCTCGACATAAAGGTTCGTATTCGTCTTTCTCGCCGAGAAGTACTCGCTTGTCGTTGTGGATGAGGCGGTGGCTTACGTATGCCAATGAGCCGCACTTCACGCAGATGGCGTGGACCTTGGTCACCTCGTCGGCAATGGCGCATAGTGCTGGGATAGGACCAAAGGGGATGCCCTTGTAGTCCATGTCGAGACCTGCCACGATGACACGCACGCCATTATTGGCCAGTTGATTGCATACTTCAACCAGGCCGCTGTCAAAAAACTGGGCTTCATCGATACCTACTACGTCGATATCGGAAGCCAATAGCAAGATGGCTCCAGAGGAATCGATAGGAGTCGAACGGATGGAGTTCTTGTCATGGCTCACTACGTCTTCTTCTGAATAGCGTGTGTCAAGTGAAGGCTTGAAGATTTCTACCTTCTGCTTGGCAAACTTTGCTCGCTTCATTCTTCGGATGAGTTCTTCGGTTTTTCCGGAGAACATCGACCCGCACACCACTTCTATTCTTCCAGGGCGGTGTGTCTCCCCAATAAGATATTCTGTCATTTCGGTGACAAAATTAACAATAAGGTTTTAAAAATTGCAAAGAAAACTCTTTTTTTTTTGCTAAGAAAGATTTATTAACTACATTTGTACGCTGTATGGGCATCTTATATATAGTACCTACTCCTGTAGGAAATATGGAGGATATGACGATGCGAGCTATCCGAGTGCTGAAAGAGGCGGATCTGGTGCTTGCGGAGGACACTCGCACTTCGAGTGTTCTGCTGAAGCATTTTGATATTCGTAATCGCTTGATGGCGCATCATAAGTTTAATGAACATGGTACGTCTGCGGCTATCGTGGAGCGACTGAAAGCGGGAGAGACGATTGCGCTCATCAGCGATGCGGGAACTCCCGGTATTAGCGACCCTGGTTTTTACTTGGCGCGGGAGGCTGCTCAGGCGGGAATCACCGTGCAGACCTTGCCGGGTGCTACGGCTTGTATACCTGCCATCGTGTCGTCGGGATTGCCTTGCGACCGTTTCTGTTTTGAGGGCTTCTTGCCACAGAAGAAGGGACGACAGACGTATATGGAATCGTTGAAAGACGAGACGAGAACGATGATCTTCTATGAGTCGCCTTATAGGGTGGTGAAAACCTTACAGCAGTTTGCTGAGGTCTTCGGTGAAGAGCGACAGGTGAGTTGCTGCCGTGAGATTTCTAAGCTACACGAAGAAAGTGTGAGAGGGACATTGGGTGAGGTGATAGCTCACTTTGTGGAGACTGAACCCCGAGGGGAGTTTGTCATCGTATTGGCTGGAAAAGACCCGAAACAGCTGAAGGAGGAAATGAAGGAACGTAAACGAGAGGAGAAAAAAAAGCATAACAAACAAAGTGTTAAAGGAGAATAATTATGAAAAAGTTATTTTTTATGGTTTGCTGCGCAGCCTTTTTGATGACAGGTTGTAAGGACGGCAAGAATGCTCCCGGACTGGCGAGTGTTCAACAGACAGACTCGCTGAACGATGTTATCGCTCAGAAAGATAGTGAGATCAACGAAATGATGGGCACTCTGAATGACATCGAAGAGGGTTTCAGACTCATTAATGAGGCTGAAAACCGTGTGGCCTTGTTGAAAAATGGTGAAGGCACCAACAAAAAGCAGAACTTGAAAGAGAATATCCAGTTTATTGCTGAGCGAATGAAGCAGAACAGAGAGTTGATTGCTAAGTTGCAGAAGCAGTTGGAGAGTAGTACCTTGAAGGGTGGTCAACTCAAGAAGACCATCGAGAACCTCACTACTCAGCTGGAAGAAAAAGATAAGCAGTTGCTGGCTCTCCGTGAGGAACTCGACAAGAAGGATATTCATATCTCTGAGCTCGATGAGACAATCGGCAACCTGAATACGAATGTAAACAATCTGACCGCTGATAATCAGCAGAAGGCGGAGACGATTAGCTCTCAAGATAAGCAGTTGAATACTGCCTGGTATGTGTTTGGTACCAAGAAGGAACTCAAGGGTCAGCGCATCTTAGAGGGTGGCAAGGTGATGAATGGCAACTTCAACAAGAACTACTTTACCAAGGTGGATATTCGTAACACCACCGAGATAAAGCTTTATTCTAAGTCGGCTAAGTTGCTGACTGCTCATCCTGCAAGCAGCTATAGCTTGGTGCGTGATGCAAGCCAGCAGTATGTGCTGCGTATCTCTAATCCACAGATATTCTGGAGTACCAGCAAGTACTTGGTTATCTTGGTAAAGTAAGAGATGAGGATTATCTCTTACGCTCAAAAAAGCTTACCATGAGTGCTCGGCACTCTTCTTCTAATACGCCCGAAGTGACTGTTGTCTTAGGATGCAGCGCTTCGGGCGCATATTTTGTATATCCCCTCTTCTCGTCGGAGGCTCCATAGACTACACGGCTGATCTGTGCCCAACCGATGGCGCCTGCGCACATTGTGCAAGGCTCTACGGTGACGTAGAGGGTGCAGTCTTTGAGGTATTTGCCGCCCAGCATGTTGGCGCCTGCGGTGATGGCCTGCATCTCGGCATGTGCGGTTACGTCGTGCAGCATCTCGGTGAGGTTGTGGGTTCTTGAGATGATGCGGTCTTGGCATACGATGACGGCTCCTACGGGGATTTCGTCTTCATCGAATGCTGCTTGTGCCTCTACGAGGGCGCGTCGCATGTATTCTTCGTCTTTCTTGTTGGTTTCGTTCTTCATCGTTTTGTGTTATTGGTGTTGAGCTACAAAAGTAGCATAAAAAAATGAGAGTGAAAAGAAAATGTGGTGGAAAAAGTTTGAGTTTAGCGATAAAAGTGTTATTTTTGCAGATAATAGCTGCTGAATGGATTGGTGGCAAAGATGAGAATACTGCATGGCAAAACATAACGAACTGGGAAAATGGGGCGAGGCTGAGGCTGTCCGATTTTTAGAGGCGAAGGGGTATGCGATATTGGAGCGCGACTGGCGTTTTGGTAAGCGTGACCTCGATATCGTGGCGCTTACCGAGGATGCTTGCACACTGGTAGTGGTGGAGGTGAAGACTCGTGGCACCGATGATATGAAGGCGCCCGAAGAGGCTGTGGATGTCAAGAAGATGCGCAATCTTGCTGTGGCTGCCAATGCTTATGTCAAGGAGCATGTGGTGGCGCAGGAGGTGCGATTTGATATCATCTCTATCGTGGGAACGGCTGACAAGATGGAGCGTATTGACCACTTGGTGGATGCCTTTAACCCGATGTTGGTGCTGTGAGGTGTCATCCCTATATATATAATAAGGTAACTATATAGAAAGAATGAAAACAAAGATAATCAAGTTGGAGGAGACGACCTCTACCAATACGTATTTGAAAAACTATATCCCTGCTGAGGAGGATGAGATGGTGGTGGCTGTGGCTGACTATCAGACTACCGGGCGTGGACAGGGGACGCATACCTGGGAAAGTGAACGTGGGAAAAACTTGCTTTTCAGTATCTTGGTGCGACCTACCTGGGTGCCTGTGGGGAACCAGTTTCTCTTGTCGATGGCTGGGGCTATAGCCTTGAAGGATGTGCTTGATGGCTATACCGAGGGGATCGCGCTGAAGTGGCCCAATGATGTGTACTGGTATGACAAGAAGATTAGTGGTACGCTGATAGAGACTTCGGTAGACTCGAAGGGTATCAAGCGGTGCGTGTTTGGTATAGGTCTGAACGTGAATCAAGAAATCTTTGTAAGTGATGCACCTAACCCTGTTTCGCTCTGCCAGATTGTGGGGCATGAGGTGAACTGTGACGAGGTGCTCCAAAAAATCATTGATGCTTTCGCAGGGTATTATGAATTGTTGCGACGTGCTGACTATATGGACATCTCTGGTATTTATCATCAGGCGCTTTATAGACGTAAGGGATACTGGTGGTATGAAGACAAGGATGGTAAGTTTGAAGGGGCGCTGGTAGAGGTGGAGGATGATGGTCATCTGATTCTGCACGACAAGCGAGGGGTGATTCGCTCGTATGCCTTCGGTGAAATCAAATTTGTGCTGTAAGGAGGGATGGTCCTGATATTCTGCAAAGACAGGTGATGACAGGTCTTTGGGGTAATCATGTAATTACATTATAAAACATAAATCGTATGGCAAAATTTAAGAGAATACTGCTCAAACTGAGTGGTGAGAGTTTGATGGGAAGCCAGAGCTATGGTATCGACCCTGAACGTTTGAGCGACTATGCGCGCCAGATCAAGGAAGTGCATGATATGGGTGTGCAGATTGGTATCGTGATAGGTGGGGGTAATATCTTCCGCGGATTGAGTGGCAGTCAGAAGGGATTCGACCGTGTAAAGGGCGACCAGATGGGTATGTGTGCTACCGTTATCAACTCTTTGGCATTGAGTAGTGCTTTGGGAGCTTTGGGGGTAAAGAATAAGGTGCTGACTGCTATTCGCATGGAGCCTATCGGGGAATTCTATAGCAAGTGGAAGGCTATCGAGGCTATGGAAGATGGATATATCTGTATCTTCTCTGCGGGTACGGGTAGTCCTTATTTTACTACCGATACGGGGTCTTCGTTGAGAGGTATCGAGATAGAGGCTGACGTGATGCTGAAGGGTACACGCGTGGATGGTATCTATACGGCTGACCCAGAGAAAGATCCTACGGCTACTAAGTTTAGTGACATCACATACGATGAGATCTATACCAAGGGATTGAAGGTGATGGACTTGACTGCGACTACGATGTGTAAGGAGAATAATCTGCCTATCTATGTCTTCAACATGGATGTTGTGGGTAACCTCAAGAAGGTGATGGATGGTGAGCAGATTGGTACGCTGGTTCATAACTAATACTCATCTTTGCTAAATACAAAAAAGGCTTGCTTCATCCAAGAAGCAAGCCTTTTTCATGTCCTGTCAATCTTATTGAACTTGCATGAGTTCAATGCTCTATATATCTTTATTTCTTTCTCATGTAGAGAATAAGGGAGATGATAATGTACATGAGAATGATGAGCCACCATATCTGCAAGAATCCTGGGAGGCCTAAGTTGATGACTGAAACGCCTAAGGCGGTAAAGGTGAAGATGATGAAACCATATTTCACCTCGTTGCCCTTCAAGGACCATTGCTTAAACTTCAGGGCAAAAAGAGGCAACTCGCATACCAGCAGATAGCTGGTGATGAGGATGAGCGCTAAGACGATGTAGAGTGACCAGTCGTAGCTGTTGAGCCAGGGAAATTCGCATACGATGAGCGAACCCCAAAACAAGGCATTGGCAGGGGTGGGGACTCCGATAAAGGAGGATGACTGGCGCTCGTCGAGATTGAACTTTGCTAAGCGTAATGCCGAAAAGGCTGCTATGAGATATGCAACGTAGGGCAGATAGCTTCGAAGAGGCTCTAAGAAAACGGGATATTCCATCACGTAGAGTTGTGAGAACACAATCGTTGCAGGAGCTACACCAAAGGTGACATCGTCGGCCAATGAGTCGAGCTCCTTGCCTATGGGCGAGGATACGTGAAGTAATCGGGCACTCATGCCGTCGAAGAAGTCGAACATGGCTCCGATGAGAATCCAGAGTAATGCCATCTTGGCTGAACCACCAAAGGCATACGAGGTGGCTACGCAACCTGATATCAGATTGCAGCAAGTAATTGTATTTGGAATATGTTTCTTAATGCTCATTTATTTCAGTTTTGCGATGATTGTCTGATCACCTGTAGTTGATTGGCCCATCTTTACGCAGACTTCGGTGCCGATGGGCAAGTATACGTCTACACGTGAACCTAATTTGATGAAGCCTAAGTGTTCGTCGATGTAACATTCCTCTCCTTCCTTGGCGTAGGTGACGATGCGGCGAGCTACGGCACCTGCTATCTGACGACACAATACATCAACACCCTTGGGGGTGGTAATCATCGTGTCGGTATGCTCGTTCTCCTCACTGGCCTTGGGTAACCATGCTTTGTGGAAGTTGCCGTCTACATGCTTTACAAATTTTACTTTACCGTCTACTGGAAACCAGTTGGCGTGTACATTCCAAAGACTCATGAAGATGGAAATCATCAAACGGCGATCGTTGAAATAGGGGGCGTGGTCTACCTCTTCGATGACTACGATCTTGCCATCGGCAGGGGCTACCACTAAATCTTCGGTGTCTTCTACATTCAAGTATCTAATGGGGCATCGATAGAAGTTGAGTACGATTCCATATATCGTACCAAAGACTACTAAAAATGTCCAAAAAGGAATCTTGTTGTCAATGGTGCTCCATAAGATTGCGGCGATTGCTACGATGGCTATCATCCCATACACGAGTTGGTCGGTACCTTCACGGTGTAACCTAATTTTCTTTAGTTTCTTTATTCTTTTTCCCATAAGGTAGGATTGAGTTTTTAATGCTGCAAAGGTACACCATTTTTGTCGGTTTTGCAAATTTTTCTCATTTTTCTTTTGGTTATGTCAACTTTTACACGTAACTTTGAACTCAAATTTTGATTTTTGCATTAAAAAATGGAAGATTTCATTCATTTACATGTTCATACCCAGTACTCTATTCTCGATGGTCAGTCCAAGATTCCACGTCTTGTTGACAAGGCTATTGCTAATGGAATGAAGGGTATGGCTATTACCGACCATGGTGTGATGTTCGGAATCAAGGAATTTGCGGATTATTGCGCCAAGGTAAACAAGGGCCGGAAAAAAGAGGGATTGGAACCTTTCAAGCCCATCATAGGGTGTGAGATGTATGTCGCGCATCGCCGTAAGGAAGACAAAGAAAAGGAAAAGGGCGACATGAGTGGTTATCACCTGATTGTGTTAGCCAAAAATTACAATGGATATAAAAACCTCATCAAGTTGGTGAGTAACTCGTGGGTGGATGGATATTATATGCGTCCACGTACAGACCGTGCTGAACTGGAGAAGTATCATGAAGATCTCATCGTGTGTTCGGCATGTATTGCGGGTGAGGTTCCTCGTAAAATATTACAGGGTGATATTGAGGGGGCTCGTGAGGCCTGCGAATGGTATCATCGGGTGTTTGGCGATGATTACTATCTGGAGCTGCAGCGACATGAGGTGACCGACCCCAGTGTGCTGGCCAATAGGGAGGCTTTCCCTTTACAGCAGAAAGCCAACAAGGTGCTCATCGAGTTTGCGAAGGAATATGGTATCAAGCTGGTGTGTACCAACGACTGCCACTTCGAGGACAAGGAGACGGCTGAGGCCCACGACCACTTGCTCTGTCTGGCTACGGGTAAAGACCTCGATGACCCTAATCGTATGCGATACTCTAAGCAGGAGTGGTTTAAGACTCGCGAGGAGATGAATGCCATCTTTACGGATGTGCCTGAGGCGCTGTCTAACACGGTGGAGGTCCTGGACAAGGTGGAAATCTACAGCATCGACAATGGGCCTATTATGCCTTTCTTCCCCATTCCTGAGAGTTTCGGAACGGAGGAACAGTTGAGACAAAAGGTGTCGGAGGAAGAACTGTATCATGAGTTTACTACTGATGAGAATGGACAAAACCAGCTCTCGCCAGAGGAGGGACAGAAGGTGATTGACCGTCTGGGGGGATATGACAAGATATACCGTATTAAGTTTGAGGCGGAATACTTGCGACATCTTGCTTATGAGGGTGCAAAAAAACTTTATGGCGACCCATTGCCTGCCAATGTGGATGAGCATGTGAACTTTGAGTTGCATGTGATGAAGACCATGGGTTTCCCGGGGTACTTCTTGATTGTGTCTGACTTTATCAAGGCGGCACGTGAGGAACTGGGGGTCATGGTGGGGCCTGGACGTGGTTCGGCAGCGGGTTCTGTTGTGGCTTATTGCTTGGGAATTACTAAGATTGACCCTCTGAAATATGACTTGCTGTTTGAGCGTTTCTTGAATCCTGACCGTGTGAACCTACCGGATATTGATACCGACTTTGATGATGATGGACGTGGTAAGGTGCTGAGATGGGTGATGGATAAGTATGGGCATGAGAACTGTGCGCATATCATCACGTATGCCAGTATGGCTACCAAAAACTCTATCAAGGATGTGGCGCGCGTGGAGAAGCTGCCGCTCGACAAGGCTAATGCTCTGTGTAAGGCTATCCCTGAACGACTGCCTGAGGGGGCTAAGATGAATCTTACCAACGCCATCAAGTATACGCCTGAGTTGCAACAGGCGGAGTTCTCTTCTGACGTGAGAGAGAGCAATACTATCAAGTATGCTAAGATGCTTGAGGGTACTGTGAGAGGTACGGGTATTCATGCTTGTGGATTTATCATCTGTCGTGACCCTATTAGCAACTGGGTGCCTGTGTCTACTGCCGACGACCCTGACTTCCCTGGGTTGAAGACGGCGGTGACGCAATATGATGGTCATGTCATCGAGACGACGGGACTTATCAAGATGGACTTCTTGGGACTGAAGACGCTCTCGGAGATGAAGGAGGCCTGCAAGGTTATCAAGCAGACTACTGGAGATGTCATTGACCTGGATACGCTTCCTATTGATGATGAGCTGACCTATCAACTATATCAGAGAGGACAAACCATCGGTACTTTCCAGTTTGAGTCGCCAGGTATGCAGAAGTATCTGCGTGAACTGAAACCTACTGTCTTCGAGGACCTCATTGCCATGAATGCCTTGTATCGTCCGGGACCAATGGATTATATTCCGTCGTTTATTGCTCGTAAAAACGGCAAGGAACCTATCGAATATGATATCCCATGTATGGAGAAATACCTGAAGGATACGTATGGTATTACGGTATATCAGGAGCAGGTGATGCTTCTCTCACGACAGTTGGCTAACTTTACACGTGGTGAGAGTGATGCCTTGCGTAAGGCGATGGGTAAGAAGAAAAAGGACATCGTTGATGCGATGAAGCCTAAGTTTATCAAGCAGGGACAGGAAAATGGACACGACCCGAAGGTGCTTGAGAAGATTTGGGGTGACTGGGAGAAGTTTGCTTCTTATGCCTTCAATAAGTCGCACGCCACCTGCTATTCGTGGGTAGCTTATCAGACGGCTTATCTCAAAGCGCATTATCCGGCTGAATATATGGCGGCGCTGATGACGAGACGTTTTGCGCAGATAACGGAAATCACGAAGCTGATGGAGGAGTGCCAGTCGATGAACATCAAGACTCTGGGACCGGATGTCAATGAGAGTTATAGGGCTTTTGGTGTGAATGAGCATGGTGAGATTCGATTTGGATTGTCTGCTATCAAGGGTATGGGTGCACCTGCTGCGGATGCCATTGTGGCAGAGAGACAGAAGAATGGACCTTATAAGGATATCTTTGACTTTGCACAGCGTATAGACTTTAGTAATGTCAACCGTAAGGCTTTCGAGAGCCTGGCTCTCAGTGGTGGATTCGATAGCTTTGGGATTCAGAGAGAGAACTTCTTTGCGCTGAACTCGAAGGGCGAGATGTTCCTGGATACCTTGGTGAGATATGGACAGCTCTATCAGAGGGAACAGCAAGAGGCTGTGACTTCGCTCTTTGGGGGACAAGACGCCATAGAGATTGCTACGCCTCCTATACCACAAGCGGAGGGATGGAGCACCATTGAGAAGCTGAACAGGGAACGTGACTTGGTGGGCATCTATCTGTCGGCTCATCCGCTGGATGACTATAGTGTGGTGCTCAACTCGATGTGTAATACGCATTGCTCCGAACTGGGGGATAAGCCTGCGCTTGCTAAGAAAGAGAATATCGTCTTTGGAGGTATCGTCACTGGTGTGAAATCGAAGTTTACCAAGAAGGGTAATCCTTGTGGATTTGTTACCATTGAGGACTTCGAAGGGTCGGGCGAACTGGCGCTCTTCGGTGAGGACTGGGGACAATGGAAAGGTATGTTCACTGAGGGATGTACGGTTTTTGTTACGGCTAAGTGTCAGTCGCGTTATGGTAATGATATGTACCTCGACTTTAAACTGTCGAGTGTGGAATACCTACAGACGGTGAAGGAAAAGAAACTGGATAAGTTGACCATCACCATAGACAGCGATATCATTGATGATACTTTGGTGAGCGATCTGAGTACGCTCCTGGAATGTAATAGTGAAGATAGTAACACGCAACTATTCCTCCGTATTCATGAGGTGGAGAGTAATGACTATATCTTGATGCGTGCGCAGGACAAGACGGTGAATGTGGACAAGAATTTGATTCAGTTTATTGATGATAATCCGAAAATGTCGTATACGATCAATTAGGACTTTTGGCACACTTTTTGTTTTGGATGATGCCAGAACTGAATGATTTCTCATTCGGTATCACTGAATGGAAATATAGTAATCATAAAAATAATAAAAGTAAATATGGAAGTAACGATTACAACTGAGAATTTAGAAAGCTATAAGAATGGTGAGTTACCATTGGTAGTTGACTTGTGGGCTACTTGGTGTGGTCCTTGTAGAGCACTGGCTCCCATCGTGGCTGAGCTTGCTGCAGAGTATGATGGCAAGATAGTAGTAGGTAAATGTGATGTAGAGGAGAATGAGGATATCGCCATGGAGTTTGGTGTTCGTAATATCCCTACAATCCTCTTCTTTAAGGATGGCAAACTCGTAGACAAGTTTGTTGGTGCTGCTAAAAAGGCTGTCCTTGATGAGAAGTTTAAGACTCTTCTCTAATCCCATATCTCTTCATATAAAAGCATGGCGGAAAGCCATGCTTTTTTTGTCTTTTATCGAACTGGGGAGGGCGTGGCATCTTGCCCGCCCATAGCCAAGTGTTAAGTCTGCAAAAGCATTTTTGGCTTTAACTTCCCCAACTATAAGCATTTAAAAGAAGCGCATATATTATATAATGTACACGTGTGGGCGAACTTTATATTATATATGCGCTTTGTTGGTTTGCTTTTATTGCAAGGGTCAGAAGGTGATGGTGCGAGAACCGTCTTCCTCGGTGACGATGTGAACCTTGGTGACATCTTCGGGCAAGAGGTCCTCGATGAGCTCGGGCCACTCTAAGAAGCAGAGGTTGCCTCCGTAGAAATAGTCTTCGTAACCCATGTCGTATACTTCGTCTATCTTCTTGATGCGGTAGAAGTCGAAGTGATAAATGGGGTCGCCACTGCCTGAAGTGTACTCGTTGACGAGGGCGAAGGTGGGGGAGGTGATGACATCTTCTACTCCTAATTCTTCACACAGGGCCTTGATAAATGTTGTCTTGCCTGCTCCCATCTTGCCGTAGAAGGCAAAGACTTTGCTTTCGCCCATGTTGGTCAAGAATGTCTTGGCTGCTTCATGGATGTTGCTTAATGAGTCAATTTTGATTTTCATATTTCTTTTTTTTAAAATCCTTGTTGGAGTTATATAAGTTATTCAACTTCCGTACATACGAAACTTCAGTAAGTAATGCTACCTCTTTCTGGGTGAGAGGGTGATGATAGGGATGAGCATCTCTTCCATAGAGATACCGCCATGCTGGAAGGTATCTTTGTAATAAGATACATAATAGTTGTAATTGTTGGGGTAAGCAAAGAACGAATCGCCATAGGCAAACACATAAGAGGTGCTGATGTTGGGGGCGGGAAGCAGTGCCTTGTGTGGGTCTTTGATGGCAAATACTTCTTTGGCTGGATAGGCGAGGTTCTTACCCAACTTGTACCTCAAGTTGGTATTGGTGTTGCGGTCGCCAACAATCTTGATGGGCTTAGAGGCTCTGATGCTGCCGTGGTCGGTGGTGATGATGACCTTATAGTCGCTCTGTGATAGCAACTTGAAGAGCTCGGACAATGCTGAGTGATGCAACCAACTCTGGGTGATGCTGCGATAGGCAGACTCGTTGTTGGCTAACTCGCGAACCATCTTCGATTCTGTACGGGCATGAGAGAGCATGTCGATGAAGTTGATGACTAATACGTTGAGGTCGTTATTCTTTAGCTCGTTGTATTTGTCAATGAACTTATCGGCGCCCTGTGAATCGTTGAGTTTGTGATAGCTGAATGTGTTGTGGCGACGGTAACGATCGAATTGGGTCTGGATGAGAGGGGCCTCATTCAGATTCTTACCTTCTTCTTCCTCTTCGTCAACCCATAAGTCGGGGAACATTTCTGCTATTTTGTTGGGCATCAAACCACTGAAGATGGCGTTTCTGGCATACTGGGTGGCTGTAGGGAGAATGCTCATATACATGTCTTCCTCGATGTCGAAGAGGTCGGCGATATCGTGTGCTAATACCTTCCACTGGTCATAACGGAAATTGTCGATAACGATGAGGAATACTTTCTCGCCCTGGTTGAGGAGAGGAAATATCTTGGTCTTGAAGACATCGGGACTCATGCAAGGGCGCTGATCGTTCTGCTCGAGGGAGGCGAGTTGCTGCATCCAGTCGAGATAGTTCTTGGCTACATACTTGGCGAAGCCTTGGTTGGCTTCTTCTTTCTGCATCTGGAGCATCTCGGTCATAGGACTGTTGGTGCTGCTGAGCTCCAACTCCCACTTCACAAGACGGCGGTATATCTCCATCCAGTCTTTCCAAGAACGGCTGTCCATAATCTGCATGGCCAACTGTTGGTATTCTTGTTGATAACTGCTCTGCGTCACCTCGCTGACAATCTCCTTTTGATGGATGTTCTTTTTGAGCGAGAGGAGTATTTGGTTGGGGTTGACGGGCTTGATGAGATAGTCGGCAATCTTGGAACCAATGGCTTGGTTCATGATGTCTTCTTCCTCACTCTTGGTACACATCACTACGGGCGTGCTGGGCTGTATGTCCTTGATTTGCTGCAGGGTCTCTAAGCCACTGAGTCCTGGCATCATCTCGTCGAGCAAGATGAGGTCGAAGGTCTGCTGGCGACACTGCTCGATGGCATCTGCACCATTGCTTACTGTGACTACCTGGTAACCTTTTTTCTCGAGGAAGATGATGTGGGCCTTGAGAAGTTCTACCTCATCATCTACCCATAATAATAGTCCGTTGTTCATATTTCTAAAATCCTTCTAAATCAAAATATTCGTCCTCAAGATCATAAGAGTCTTCTTTCTTCTCCTTTTCTTCTTGGGGCTTTTTCTTTTCTTCTGTCTTGGGGCCTTTGCCCTTGGAGGAAGTGTCGGTCTTGCTGGTTGGCTTGGCTACCTCTTTCTTGTTGGCGGCTGGCTTAGCAGTATCGGTCTTGCTTGTGGCAGGCTTAGCTGGGGCAACAGGTTGAGGCTGCTTGGCTACAGGAGCAGGCTGCGCAGACTTGGCAGGAGCTGGTCGTGGCTCTTCTATGATGACTGTGCTGCCTGACGCTGGTACGGCATCGGAGGGCTCTTCTGGAATGACCATGGTGCCTGATGGGGCTGTCTCCTCTTGGCGCTCCTCGGGGATGATGCTGCTGCCTGGCTGAGTTGCAGGTGCTGGCGTGTCTTCTGTCACGATTGTGGTGCTCGTAGAGGATGACTCTTCTAACTCGTTGCGTTCGCCTTCTGACTTGTTGGTGCCAGGTGTTGGTGCTTCTTCCTTCTCTGTTACAATCTCTGCTGGCTCTGTCAGTAGGTCGGCAGGGATTTGCTTGATAGGGGCAAAGTGCTGGTTATAGAATTTGTCATAGTCACTATAGGCGTACTGCGTGCCTAAAAGGGCAAGATTCTTAACGCTGATGACATAGATGCGAGCCTTTCTTAGCTGTCGGACAATCTGTGTCTGTTGCAATACGTCGTGGGCATAGATGCGAGCTTCGTCGTAATTACGGAACCCCGTTATCTGCATGTGGTGTATGCCGTCTCGTTCTTCGATGTTGATATCGAAGTTGCGCACCAGATAGGTTGTGAAGTTGAACTTCGCTATCTCGAAGAGCAGTTGGTTCTCGTTGATAGAGTCGGGCTGATAGGCCAACAGGAACGTAAAGTCGGTTTGACGCTCTGGGCTAAACGTTTGGTTGACCGCTTGTTCTTTCTCGTTGAGAACCATGCTACGGCGCTCCCATACGTTCTCTAAGTCGAACTTGCCTCCATGAAGCCTTCTGCCTGCTTGGACTCCATTGATTATCATACCTGCCATCTCGCTGATGCGACCTTCGGGGTATTTCTCTATGATGGTGTTCATGTCATTGACACATCCTTGTGCATCGCCCTGGTTGAGTTTGCTCAGGCCATTGATGAATATGAACTTGTCTCGGTTGGCACCCATGGGAAAACGGGTTTCTGAGATCTTCGCATTGGCTTGGATGATGTCGTATTTGTTTGCCTTGAATGCTTCGTATGAAGCGGCATAGAGCGAGTCTTCTATGTGTACGCCAAACTTTGCATTATCGGCATAATAGGGGTCGGTGAGAAGTGTGGTCCATTGACTCTCAGGATAGTCTTGTTGGAGACGAGCGATGTAGCTACTTGCTTGCGAAGGCATGTTCTTACGCGAGTAGAGCAGATAGAGATGATAGTACACATCGTCCATGTGCTCGTAGGTGTTGTAGTGCTCTTCTATGCGGCGCAAGGCTTTCTCACTGAGTGACAGATTGTCGAGCTTGTCCTTGAAGATGACGCCTGAATGGTAGAGACCATCGATGAGGGCAAGATTGCTGGCTTGCATCTGCTCTTCGGTAAATGGAATCTGAGCTAAGTAGTATTCGCGCTTGTGAGGATCGTTTTGGGCACTGTCGGTAATCTGCTTCAGGGAGTCTTCCTGTATGGATGCTTGTGCTAAGGAGTCGCGCATCTCATCGGTCATCTCTTCGGCACCTTGTGCCATGGCTACTACGGTCTTGTTGATGCGTTGCCAGTTGTCTACATTCTCGCGCTTTCCCCACTGTCGCTGGAAGGATGTCTTACCCTGGCTTACTGCCATGGGGTTGTAGAAGTACCAGATGCCGTTGGCTTGTGTGGTGGCGTTGGGGGATGTCGGGTTGTTGCGGTTGTTGGCTGCGGTGTTGTTGCCCATACCGCCATTAAGCGCAAGTTGTTGTTGGGCATTGGCTTCGGCTTGTTGGTTGCGTTCTTCTTTCTCCTTCTTCTTCAGTTGGGCGATGACGCGGTCGATGGCGGCATTGCGATCACTCTCGCTCATGGCTGCGAGTGCCTGAAGGGAGTCTTGGAGATGTACTGCCTCGGTGTGGGGAACCAGTTCGTCGAGTATCTTGGAACGGTCAGATAGTTGGGCATAGTCCTTACGGTCTTTATCCAACAGGCCGATGGCTTGTCCATAGCATCGGCGTGCATCGCTATATTGCTCCTTACCCCAGTAGAGGTCGCCCAGGTGCAGGAGTAGCACTCCTTTCTCAATGCCATTGCGTGTAGACTTGTTATTGCCTTTTTCGTATGCTGATATAGCATTGACGGTATCACGCTTCAGCAGATAGATGTTGCCCATTGCGTAATACAGTTGGTCGAGGTATTCCTTGTTCTTATCTGAGGCTGCCATGCGCTTCAGACGACTGATGACTTGTCGGGTATTGGATGATGCCATCACTTCGCTCATGGAAATGCGGGCATTGAATTCGAGCTCATAGGGAGGATTGAGACGCACCACGTGCTTGAAAGCCTTGTAAGCTTCGGTCTTATGACCAAGGGCTGCCTGTAGCTGTCCCATAAGATACCACTCGCGAGCTTTCTGTTTGCGGCGCATCTCATGGCTGATGACCTTGCGTAGGTATGGGATGGCTTGCTCATATTGCTGGGTGTGGATGTAGTAGTCGGCATAAGTGTAGTCCCACTCCTTCTGGGCACGCCAGTGGATGGAGTCGCGCTGCATGTTGCGGATGATATCCTCGGCATCATAAATCCAGTCTTGCTCTATATAGCACTTGGCCAACCAAGCCTTGGCTCGTCCGTAGATGGCTGGCTGGGTCTCGAAAAGTCGACTCATATAGGCAAAGGTGGAGGCGGCATTCTCGAAGTCCCCTTGATAGAACTGTGAGCGGCCCATGAGGAGCCAGGCCTTCCAGATGAAGGGATTATACTCTCGACGGTTGAGCCACTCTATGTCTTTGGCTGTCTTGCGGCGGCTCTTGTTCCAGTCGGGACGTTGCTTCATGCTGTGGCGCTGGATGGCTTTCTGACACTTCTCTATGGCGCGGTCGTAGTTGCCCTTGCCTAATTCGCGACTGTTCTTGTTGCCCACTGTATAGAGAGGGATGAGCTCGGTGTAATTGTCTTTGTTGCCTTGCTCTTTTTCGAGTGACGCATCTATATAGGCAAGGGTGCCGTTGTAATAGATATTGTATTTGGCGTGAAAGGCATGCAGCCATCTGTTGCGTGCTGTATTTTTGTGCGTAGAACAGCCTGTCATTGTCATCATGACAATGATAAGGAGGAGGATGATATGTAGGTCTGTATGTCGTTTCACGTTGTAGGGTTTTACTTCTTATAAAACTGAGATATGCCTGCTTTTATTGTCTTGCAAAGGGTAAAAGTGAGGATACTCACGAAGATGATGGTGGCACCAGAGGGTACATTGTACAGATAGCTGGCATAAAGACCGATGAGACAGTCTATCCAACCCAGGAAGATGCTGAGCAGGATGAGGTGCTTGTAGTTGTATGTGAAGAGATTGGCTGTCATCTGTGGTATCGTGAGCAGACTGATGGCGAGCACGATGCCCACCATTTTGAGGGTTGCAACAATGGTCATGGCGATGAGTGCCATCATGATGTATTCGATGAGGGTGACGGGTAAGTGTTGAGAAAGGGCAAAGGTGCGGTCGAAGGCTACACTCTGTATGGGGCGCAGAAACATGGTGAAGAGTAGGCCGACACATACCGTCAATGCTCCGAGTAGCCATAGGTCGCTGGTGCCGATAGTGAGGATGCTGCCAAAAAGGAAGGAGGGGAGGTCGGGCATAAAGCCTGGAGTGAGAAAACAGCAGATGATGCCCACACTCATGCCTAAGGTCCAAAACATGGCAATGGCTGAATCATTGCGTATGTCTTTATGGTTGGATACCCATTGCACTCCGAAAGCACTGAGTATGGCGAAGAGCATGGCTGAGAGAATCGGGTTGACACCCGTCATCACACCTAAACCGATGCCACCAAAGGAGGCATGGGTGATGCCGCCGCTGATGAAAACGAGGCGGCGTGTTACGATGTATGTCCCTATGAAGCCGCAAAGGATGCTTGCTAAGAAGGCTCCGGCAAGGGCGTTTTGGAAAAATGTATATTCAAGTATGTTCATGAGCCAGTATGATGTTCTTGGATAAAAGCAATGACTTCATCCTTGAGAGAGTCGGGGAGGTTGATGCCTCTGAGTAGCAGACTTCTGTTCCATGCTGCTACTTCTTCGGGCTGCATGGTGTAGAGGACATCGGAAAACTCTTCTACTTCTTCTGCTGTGTAGTTGTCGGAGGCACGACCTTTGTAACGGTCTAACTCCTCATCGTCGAAATATTCTATCTCTTTGATGGAGGCTTCCATGAGGCACTCTTGTTCGCATTGGGCGTTCTCGCCGTTACAGGTGTTGCAAGAGACACCTTCCTGAAGGGGCTCTTCTGTGCCGTTGCGGTGACTGATGAGGCCTAAGATGGCGGATAGAATGCCTAAGACTATGAGGGCAATGATGAGATATAGCATGGGTGAGTCGTATTGGGGGGCTTTATGCTCTTAAAATATTCTTATATAATGCTCTTATTCTTATATGGATAGGGCGAATTTATGGCTTTTCGGTGATACTGAAGCCTACTGCCTTGAGGTCTTCCCAGAAGTGGGGATATGACTTGGTGACAACTTCTGGATGATTGATCTGTAACTGGGGAAACTTGAATGCCAAAGGGGCAAAGGCCATAGCCATGCGGTGGTCTTCGTAGGTGTCGATAGGCGCTAAACTGGCCTCGCAAGTCTCTCCGTCCCAATAGAGCGTGTTGTCGTTCTCATCGTGTATGACATAGCCCACTTTTTTAAGCTCGCACTTCAAGGCTTCTATTCGGTCGGTCTCTTTTATTTTGAGAGTGGCGAGACCGGTGAAGCGGAACTTGACTCCCATCGCACAACAGGCCACGACGATGGTCTGAGCCAGGTCTGGGGAGCCTGTGAAGTCGTAGTCCAGTCGGGGTAAGGTGCAGCGATGGGCTTTGAGCTTGAGAGGGGAGATGCTATCGCGATTTGCAAAATCGCTTTTCACACCTAATAGGCTGAAGATGTATTTTACCACAGAGTCGCCCTGTTTGGTGTTGTCTGTAAGACCTTCTAATTGTATTTGTGACTCTGGGTTGCCATGGAGAGCCATGATCTCATACCAATAGGATGACGCGCTCCAATCGCTCTCGATGGTGTAGCTCGCTATTGGGGTGTAGGGCTTGGGGGCTACGGTGATGGTGTCTATGTCGGTCCATTTGGCTTCGGCTCCAAACTGGCGCATCGTACAAAGGGTGAGGTCGATGTAGGGGCGTGAGGCTATATCGCCTGTGAGCTTTAACTCCAGACCTTTTTTTAGGATAGGGCCTATCATCAAGAGGGCTGAGATGTATTGTGAACTGATGTTGCCTACAACTTCTAAACGACCGCCTTCAAGGGCTTTGCCTTGGATGCGGAGTGGGGGATAGCCTTCTTTTTCTACATACTCGATGTCGGCACCTAAACGCTTCAGGGCGTCTACGAGTACTGCTATGGGACGATTCTTCATGCGCTCTGTTCCTGTGATGGTATGAATGCCTGGGGTGCTTGCTAAGTAGGCTGTCATAAAGCGCATGGCTGTACCTGCTGCCTTGATGTTGATGGTGTCAGGCATATCTTTGAGGGCGTTGATGATGACTTCGGTGTCATCGCAGTCGCTCAGGTTGTTTAGTGGAAAGGTGCATCCTGCCATAGCGTGTATAACGAGTGCTCTGTTGCAGATGCTCTTGGATGCGGGGAGCTTGATGGTACTGTTGAGCTGTTGAGGGGCTTGGATGATATATTTCATGTTGCTTGTTTTTTTGCGGTTTTATTTGACTATGATTACTGGCAAGTCGAGCGGTTCGTCACTTTCTGCTTCTACGGAACGGGTGGTAGGACGATCTTTCTTTGGACCTGGCATGAGGGGACTGTAGTAGAGCACTTGGCGGATGCGATGTCGTTGCTGCTCTGTAAACTGATAGTTCAGACTCATCGAGTAGTCCATGATATTGATAGAACTCCAAGTGTCGCCTGTGTCATTGTGGCGAGCTATCATGTCGTTAAGAAGGAGTACCGCGTTTTGTCCTGTTTCTTTAGCTTCTTTATTCTTGTCTTCTATGTATTTTGATAGCCATGTGTTATAGGCTGGGCGATTGTAACTCTTCGTGTCTGTACAGTAGTCGGTATCACTGCACGACTCGAGGGACTTGCCGTCTTTTTCTGCAAATACATGGTGGAGTCCCAGATAATGTCCCAATTCATGAGCCAGCGTGGCGTTGGCGTCATATATGTAGTTGGCAGTATTCTCTGTTTCTGATGTTTGACCTTTATAGCGACTGCTCTCGTAATAGATGTATGAACTATTGATGCAGAGACAGTGAGCGTATTTTAGATTGCTCTTCGATAGCTTGGTGCGATTGGTGTTGTTAAGTCCTTCTAACTGTGGATAGCCTGCTGCAGTGAATGGCATCACGCTGATGCCAAGGGTGACAGACTGGTCGCCTTCTTTCTGTGCAAAAGGATATACCATCACGTTGATATATTCGTTGGGATCCCATACGTAACGGGTGTATCTGCGAGTCTTGTCGCCCATAAACTTGTTGCAGTCTATGGGGTAACTATTTGTCCACTTGATGTATTCTACACCTGGTTGGGCTAATGCTTGGTTTTGCTCGTTCTTTTCTGCTAAAACAAACTTGATGTGCACGTTGACACTGTTCTCGTAATCTCGATAAGTGTAGATGTCGCCTTGGTAGAGTTCATTGACGTGGGCTACCAGTTCCTTGAGTCGGTTGTAGTCTACGTATTGCTCTTTGTTCTGGCTGTCTTGATAGAATACGTGGAAGATCAGAGGTATCTGATATTCATAATCGTCGCCAGTGATGAGGTCATCGTCGCGGTCTTGTTCGATGTCGGCATAAAATTCTTCTATGCTACTTTTGCAGGAAGAAAGAATGCTGGCTGAAACCAATACAAACAAGAGGCTGTATATATAATGTTTCATGCGTGGGTACTTATTTATATATTCTGTTGCAAAAATACAAAAAATATTGTAGTAACGTGCATAAATTGTTTTAAATCTATGAAATGGATGGAAAAACTTGCTTTCTTGGGCGATACTTTTTAAGGTGATTTTTCTTCTTTGTTTGCTGCAGTATGAGATTCATCTTCATGGGGATGGATACGTTTTACAAAATGTTAGCAATTGAGAGGAGATAAACCTAATATAAGAAAAGTGTCTTTACAAAGTGTAAGTAAAAACAATAAAAACTTTTGATTTCTTAGTTTGTGCGCGTTACAAATTGCAAAATATTATCACGTCAAAAAATATGATAAAATTGAGTTAATGAAAATTACAACTTGCCTGATTTATTATTATCTTTGCAACAGAAAAAGAAAATATAAACCTATAAAACGTAATAACAATGAAACGAGTAATATTTCTTTCAGTAATGTTGATGTTGACCATTGCAAGCTTTGGTCGCAAACATGTTGAGAATGCAACGGTTGTTGCTGATACGATATTCTATGCAGAGAATATGAGTAATGTGGCAAGTGCTGAGCAGGCTGCTTACTATCGCATCTTGATGACTACAGGGTCTGGACTTACCAAGAAGGATGTTTTCCAAGACTTCTATATGAACGGTAATTTAAGAGCCGAGGGCGGTTATAGCTTCATCGACTTGGGTAATGATCGTAATACGATTTTCAATGGCGAGGTTACTTCTTATTACAAGAATGGTAAGGAAAAATGGCACGGGAAATATGTCAATGGTAAGCGCGAAGGTTACTTCACATTGCAGCTCCGTGATGGTGGTGTCGCTGTAGTTCAGTTTAAGTCTGGTAAGTCAGTTCATGATTTCTTTACTGTAACCTATCAGGATGGCACCATGGAAAAGAAACCTCTTTCTGAAATCAAAGGTTTGTTGTAAAGATGTATTAAATCGAATCTCTCTTATATAAATTAAAATTTTATGTTGATATGACCTATATGAGGGCTATCCTCCGTGAGGAAGGTAGCCCTCTCTTTATGGTCTTTTTTTATTTAAATAAGAGAAATACTACTTGTGACGGTTTGCGCGCTGTTGGCGATATTTGGCTTTCTGACGTGCCGAACCACTGCCGTGAGCTCCCGTGATGTATTTCTTTTTCTTAGCCTTGGTTTTTATCTTGCCGTCGTCTTCCTTCTTAGAAGCTCCGCCAGCTTTGAAAACCATGCCACTCATGATAATGTCATCAATATCATTCATAGTTGTTGGTATTAAATGGTGTTGATGGATTGTTTGATTCTATTGCTTACTTGGCGCTATACTCTTCACCACGGATTAGTGGTGGAAGAGTCGAACGTGTGTAAAGGCCATGGCGATACCGTACTTGTCGCATGTGTCGATAACATGGTCGTCACGGATGCTACCGCCTGCTTGTGCTATGTATTCTACACCGCTCTTATGAGCACGCTCGATGTTGTCGCCAAAGGGGAAGAAGGCATCACTACCTACTGACACACCCTTGTTTTGTGCTATCCATGCCTTTTTCTCTTCGCGTGTGAGAGGCTCTGGCTTCTCGCTGAAGAAATTCTGCCATACTCCGTCTTGCAGTACGTCTTCCCATTCATCGCTGATATATACGTTGATGGTGTTGTCGCGGTCTGCACGGCGTATGCCTTCCTTGAATGGTAAGTTCATAACCTTAGGACACTGGCGTAACCACCATTCGTCAGCCTTAGAACCTGCCAGGCGAGTACAGTGAATACGGCTCTGCTGTCCTGCACCGATACCGATGGCCTGACCGTCTTTCACGTAGCATACTGAGTTGCTCTGGGTGTATTTCAGTGTGATGAGAGAGATGATGAGGTCGCGCTTGGCTTCTGCTGTAAATGTCTTATTGCGTGTAGGGATGTCCTCAAACAATGCTGGGTCGTCGAGTTTTACCTCGTTTCTTCCTTGTTCGAATGTGATACCGAATACCTGCTTACGCTCGATAGGTGCTGGCACAAAGTTGGGGTCTATCTTGATGACATTGTAAGTGCCTTTGCGCTTTTCTTTCAAAATCTCGATAGCCTCGGGGGTGTAGTCGGGAGCAATGACTCCATCGCTTACCTCACGCTTGATGAGGGTGGCTGTGGCTGCATCACAGGTGTCGCTCAATGCTACGAAGTCGCCATAGGAACACATACGATCTGCACCGCGTGCTCGGGCGTAGGCACATGCTAAAGGTGATAGCTCTATCTTGACATCGTCGACAAAATAGATTTTCTTCAGAGTGTCACTCAGTGGAAGACCTATGGCTGCACCTGCTGGTGATACGTGTTTGAAACTTGCTGCTGCAGGTATGCCTGTTGCTGCTTTCAGTTCTTTAACGAGCTGCCAAGAATTGAGTGCGTCGAGAAAATTGATGTAGCCAGGGCGGCCATTGATAACTTCAAGGGGAAGCTCACTACCATCCTCCATATAGATTCTGGATGGCTTTTGGTTGGGATTACATCCGTACTTTAATGCTAATTCTTTCATTGCAAAGATATGTTTGTTAAGAATTTGCTGCAAAGTTACAAAAAAACTCTGTTTTTGTATCATCCGTGCTAACTTTTTTGTACTTTTGCAGCCAAAATAGAGGATATTTCAAATACGATGCGTTATGAAAAATGATTTGCTTTGTCTTACACGTGAAATCGAAAGAAAAATAGGCAAAAAGATTCCTGCTGGCTCTGATTTTGAGAAGCTGGCGTCTTTTTTTGCTGTTAAGCATCATATCAAACTGAATGCTGAGGCTCTACGTAAAGTTTGGCATTATGTGAGTGGTAAAGAAAAACCAACGAAGAAAACATTGAATAAGTTGGCCCTATTCCTTGGCTACCAGTGTTGGGATGATTTCCATGAGGCTTTGCATGGTGATGATGATGGAAATCTTAATTATGAGGTAGATGAGGAGAAGAAGGGAAAGTCGGATATGGCAGACTTTGATGATATCTAATATGCCTGCCTTATGATGATATCCAATATATTGAACAAATGATGATTGTGCTTATGAGAGTACTCGTAAGATGATACAGAAAAAGGAGATTCGCAATCTGTTGATTGTCGAATCTCCTTTATCTTTTTCTTTAGGATCGTAAGCAGAGTAATTATTCAGCGTTCTTCTGAATAGTCTTCTTCTCAGCGATACGTGCCTTCTTACCTGTAAGGGCACGGAGGTAGTACAACTTAGCACGACGTACCTTACCACGCTTGTTCACCTCGATAGAGTCGATAGCTGGTGACTCGATAGGGAAGATACGCTCTACACCTACTGTTCCAGACATCTTACGAACAGTGAAACGCTTCTTGTCACCATGGCCTGAAATCTTGATAACTACACCACGGTAGAGCTGGATACGCTCCTTTGAACCCTCGACGATTTTGTAAGCGACTGTGATAGTATCACCTGCCTTGAACTCAGGGAACTTCTTGCCGGTTGCAAATGCTTCTTCAGCAACTTTAATTAAATCCATTTTGTTTTATAATTAAATATTGTTTGTCGTTCCAACGCAACATGGTTAAGCCACTCATCAGCCCATGCCAGCGGTTACGCCGAAAAGCGGGTGCAAAGTTACAACTTTTTCTGGTATCTTCCAAATTTTCAGAGACTTTCTTCTTTTTTATATGATATTTTTTTTGTTCTTCTTGTTTTTTTAGTGTATCTTTGCAATAATAAATAAAACAAGTTGAATCATGAGAAATAAATCTTTAGTTGTTGCTGCATTTCTTTTGGCTACTTGGAGTATATCTACTCCTTGTGTGGCTCAGAAGTACAAGGTTACAAAGGTGCAGCGTTCGCGTATTTTGGTGGATAAGAGATTTGATCAGAATCCTGATGCTCAGGCAGCTGTCTTTATAGCACCTTATAAGCATAAGGTGGACAGTATTATGAGTCCTGTTGTGGGTGAGACAGCTCACTATATGGCTGCTGGTCGTCCAGAGAGTGAATTGAGCAACCTGCTTTGTGATATTTTGGTATGGGCTGGTAAGGATTTCGAAGAGAAGCCTGTGTTCTCCGTTTATAATATGGGTGGTATTCGTGCAGCCTTGGCTAAGGGAAAACAAACGGTTGGAGATGTCAATGATATGGCTCCTTTTGAAAATAAGATTTGTTTCCTTACTTTGACGGGTAAGGATGTGCTTGAACTTTTTTCTCAGATTGCCATGCGTGGTGGTGAGGGCGTAAGTCATGCTGTAAAAATGGATATCTCGAAAGATGGGAAGCTTTTGGATGCTACACTCAACGGACAACCTATAGATGAGAAAGCTTCTTACCGGGTGGCAACGCTTGATTATCTGGCTGAAGGCAACGACCAGTTGACTGCCTTTAAGAAAGGAACGGATGTCTTTGCGCCCAAACAGAGAGAGAACAATGTGCGCTTCATTATCATGAATTATTTTCGTGAACAGGCTGCTCAGGGAATGTGTGTGGAATCTAAAGTGGAAGGTCGTATAGTTATCAAATAATATCTATGATGAAGAAATATTTTTTTGCTGTGGTAATGTGTTGCATTACTTTCAGTTCTTGGGCACAGAAACAGCTGGTGGTGCTGCATACGAATGATACACATAGTTGTGTGATGCCTCTGAATCCTAATTTGGCTGATACGGCTATTGCAGACAGAGGTGGTTTCCTTCGTAGGGTGAACATGGTGAAGCAGGAAAGACAGAAGAGCCCAGACCTTCTGCTCTTCGATAGTGGTGATTTCTCACAAGGTTCACCTTATTACACACTCTTTAAAGGTGATGTAGAGGTGGGACTGATGAATGAGATGGGATATGATGCTGCCACGATAGGTAATCATGAGTTTGATTTTGGTATTGATAACATGGTTCGACTTTTCAAGAAGGCTAAGTTTCCTATAGTTTGTTCCAACTATGATTTCACTGGTACGCCTTTGAAGGACATTGTTAAGCCTTGGGTTGTATTGAAACGCGGGGGAGTGAAAATCGGAGTCTTTGGTTTGGGACCTCAGTTGGAAGGACTTGTCACTGCTGCCAATTATGGGCCGATCAAGTATCTTGACCCTATAAAAACAGCTTTGGAAACGGCTACTTTCTTAAAGAAAAAGAAGAAATGCGACATCATTATTTGTATTTCGCACTTGGGATGGAATGTGGAGAATACAGATGATGTCCAGACAATACCTGGCACTCGCTATATCGATTTGGTATTGGGAGGTCATTCACATACTTATTTCAAGGAATTGAGATATGTGAAGGATTTGGACGGAAAGCTTGTTCCTGTCGACCAAAATGGCAAGAATGCTATTTGGGTGGGCAAGATAGTCTTGTCTTATTCAAAGTAAAATGTTAATGCTATCATTTTGCTGTGTGCTTCTTTTGAAGCCATAGCATATGGTAGCATATTTTTGTCCTTGATTTGGTTGACGTGACTCTTATCGATGGAGTTGCTGATGCCATACATGAATTTAAGTTCTGGGCGTAACTTAAAGAATGGTAAATAAAAGTCGCATCCTACGCCTATCTCTAAAAATAAATCTGTTTTCTTGAGTTTGATATAATCATCATTGGTGTTGCTGAGGTTTAGCATAGGGTTGATGCCTGCCATGAGGTAGGGACGATGATTATTGAATCGTGGGGCTGCAAAGATAAGGTCTACTGCAGTTGAGATGTATGCTGTCTTCATGTCTTGCATCTTCTCTGTAGGTTGGTCGTTGGAATCTTTCTCCAGCAGGTTGCGATAGGTAAGATGACGGGTGCCAAAATACATCGCGGGTGCTACTCTTAACTGCAGGTGGGTGTTAAGTCTCAGTTCGCCTAATACGCCAACTGTGAACCCCACGTCCCATCTGTCTTGATCTACTGTGACACATGATGATACTTCTTGACCTTCTTCATTGATATAAGTCTGTGGTCCTACATTCAATAGTTCTAAATCTTGAAAATGAGTGCCCACTAAAACACCAAAGTGAAAGGTGCGCAAGTCTGTATAAGGTCTGTTTTCAACCTTACGTTCTTGTGCCTGCGCTTGGTAGAATACCATTCCTAATAGGGCGATGAGGATATATATATTCTTTTTCATATAGATATAACGTAAATAGGATAATCTTATTGCCTTCAACTTATTTCGAAAGAGTATAAATTATTCAAAAAAATGATACCTACATGTAGGTATTTAAAAAATTATTGTTATCTTTGCACCATACTTAATAGGTATAGATTAAAACAGATTGAACAAAACATTATTAATATTAAAACTTTATTATTATGGCTTACGTAATTGGTGACGATTGTATCGCATGCGGTACATGTATTGATGAGTGTCCATCAGGTGCTATCTCTGAGGGCGAGAAGTATTCTATCGACCCAGATGCTTGCACTGAGTGCGGTACTTGCGCTGATGTTTGTCCTAACGAGGCTATCAGTCTTCCTTAATATATAAGGATAGATACTTTAGTTACATAAAACATCGGGAGCGGCTCTTTAGAGTCGCTCTTTTTTTTGTTATCTTTGTTTCGTATTCCTCTCTATTCTCCATTCTTAATCATTGAATATTTGCTTGACTATTTAATATGTAGGCAATGTTCTTCTTTCTATATGAGGGAAGGTCGTTTCTTACAAGGTTACTTTTTTATAAGATAAAAAAAGCGGGATTCCCAAAAAAGAATCCCGCTCTTCTATTATCTTTATTGTTTGATTATTCTGCTGTTGCTTTTGTGCCCTTTTCGATGGCATCCTTAGCATATTTGTTTTCAGGATCCAACTGGAGCAACTTCTCCCAGTATGGTTTGGCCTTTTCAAAGTCCTGCTTGTCGTAGTTGTAGATGAAGCCCATGTACTGATAAGCCTGCTTCAAGTAGCCGACTTCGTCAGCGTCACACTGCTTGGCTTCCAACTCCTTGATAACTTCCTCGTATGCAGGAATAGCCAAATCGTCCAACTCGCTTTGGAATGCAGTGTTACCTTCCTGTAGTTTGGCGAATGCCTTCAATGAAGGATATTTCTCAGCAAGTTTGTCGTAAACACTAATGGCTTTTTCTATGTTCTGAACTTTAGTTTCTGCATTCTTCTTAGCCTTGTTGACATAGATTTCAGCCAACTTCATGAAGTCTGTAGGAGCTGCATCTGGGTTTTTGTCCATATACTGCTGGCTGTATTCCAACGCTTTGTCCTCATCACCCTTTTGCTTGTATGCTTCAGAGATGTACTGCAATGGCTTAGGATCGTCGGCCTTGAGCTGCAATGCCTTCTCATACTGAGCGATACCTTCATCGTACTGTTTGTTACCAACCAATGCCATACCATAGTAGGTATAGTCTCTTGATGTCTTTTTGATAGAGTCTGTACCCATGATGACCTGTGCATGGTTGAGAGCAATATCGAACTTCTCGATATCTACAGCTGACCATACAGCAACTCTGTGGAAGGTAGCATCTTTAGGGAACTTCTGCAATCCACTCTCAGAGAGTGTCAATGCCTCATCCTTCTTGTTGACCATATAGTCGGTGATAGCGTAAGCTACATAGATATATTCCTCCAACTTGTTAGGATCGGTCTGCTTGAAGAGTTCATATGCCTTGTCGTATTTACCATTGCTATAGAAGGTGTAACCAGCCATAGCCTCGTAAGGATACTCTGGGTTCACTTCCTTCAACTTCTTCAGTGTCTCTGCACTTCTCACAGGGTCAATCTTCTGGTATACATTTGCATAGCTGATGTATCCCTGAGGATTCTTTGGATCCATGACGATACAATCGTTATAACTTGCTGCTGCATCTCCACCATTGTCTTGCAAAGCATAGATATCGCCCTTCAAGATGTAGGCATCTCCACAGTTCTTAAACTTCATGGTGATAGCGTCAGCAACTGCCATCGCCTTGTCATACTGCTTGTTGATAGCAAGAATGTTACCTAAAGCAACGAGAGCTTTTGGATCTTTCTTAAACTCTTTCTGATACTCCTTCAGAGACTTTTCAAAGTCTTTTGTGGTTGTGTTACCAGCCTTGATTTCTGTCTCTATTGACTTGAGCATGTCTTTGTAGTTGACATCCTGAGCCATTGAGGGCATTGACAAACTCATCATCAATGCACCAGCTACTAAATATTTTATTGCTTTCATAATCTCAATTTTTATTTTGTGTGATTATTGTTTTTACTTCTTGGATGATTTTTCAATCCAGAAGGTTTAATAATATTCTTATTTTTTAATGTTTACCTTTTTATAGGTGATGTCGCCTCTGTAGGGAAGAAGTCCCGTCTTAAAGACTATCAACTGACCTCTTGGATTCGTGATGTAGTTGGCAAAACTCCATGGTAGGGCTTTGTGTGGGTCTACTACTATCGCATATATGGTTCTTACGAATGGGTATCTTCCATCGAGCAGGTATGCCTGGTAGGGCTGCCAACTATTGAATGGAGTTGCCTTATCCTTTATGGACACTCGCATGACATGAATATTCTTCTTAAATGTGGTGTTGGTAGAGTCTCTGCGGTCATTCAACCAGTTAGAACCAATGACACCAATAGAACCTGGGTTCTCGTCTACAAAGTCTATAACCTGTTTGCTGGTCTTAGCTGCCATTATCTTAGCACCCATCTTTTCACCATGCAATACGGAATCAACAACAAAGTTGGTAGTAGCCGAGCGAGTGTTGTCGAAGATGACTTCGATGTCTCCTCTTTTAGAACCAGGAACAATGTCGCTCCATTTTGTGGCTTTTCCTGTAAGGACACGTTTGATGTCGTTTACCGTTATACAAGTATCTTGGTTGTTCTTGTTGACGATAAATGCCAAGCCATCGTATCCAATAGGGAAGACTGAAGGAATAACATTGCTTTTCGATTTCAAGTAAGCTATCTCGCTATCTTTCAGATTACGAGTAGTAAATAAAAGAGTTGTCTTGAAATCTTTGATCATCTGAAGTCCGGTGACTTCGTCTGAATAAATGGGCTTGAGTTTTGCCTTTGGAAATTCAAACTCAAACTGTGTTCTCTCCTCGTCGATGATAGGGCTCAGACTTTCGTCTGCATAGAATTCAATAGTGCCCGACGTAGGAGTGTCTGTTCTACCATCTTTGGCTTTCTTCTCACCACATGATGAGAAGAAAGCCATTGATAGTGATATTAATCCTATAAAAATATAAGATGTTTTTTTCATTCTATTACTGCAATCTAAATACAACTGGAACTGTGTACTTCACACGTACGGCAGAACCATTCTGCTTACCAGGACTCCACCTAGGCATGCTCTTTACAACTCGAGTAGCTTCGCGGTCGAGTGATGGGTCTACAGAACGTACAACCTTTACATCAGTGATAGAGCCATCACGCTCTACAACGAATGATACGATTACACGACCTTGAACACCATTCTCCTGAGCGACAACAGGATACTTTGTGTTGCTTGAGAGGAAAGCCTGCAAGGCAGCTGGGCCGCCAGGGAAGTGAGGCATCTCTTCTACAACATCAAATACCTTGTTAGAAACCTCAGGCTTTGGTGCTGGTGGTGGTGGTGGAGCTGCTACGGCGATATCGCTTCTTACAGCTTCAGCCAAACGGTCTTTAGTACCTTCTTTGTTCTCAGTACCTACGGCCACCTTCTCGTCCAGTTTATCCATTTGCTTTACCTGGTTTTCCTCTTTTACGAGTTCATCTTTCTTGATGACAGGTGCAGTAAACTTCTGAGTCTCGCGAGCCACAGGTATTTCCTTCTTAGGTTCAATCTTTGGCTTCACTGGCTCTTTCTTCTTTTCTTCTTTCTTAGCTTGCTGCTGGAGTTTAGCCAACTCCATAGCTTCCATGTATGCTTGCTGTTCTTCGGCCTGTTTCTGTTCGATAACCTTCCAAGCCAAGAATCCACCTACGAGAGCTGCAGCGATGACCAAGATCAGAAGAGCCTTGATGTTTCGTCCAGAAGTACCCTTACGGAGCTGGTATGCACCATACTCCTTGTTCTTTCCGGCGAAAACCATTTCGACCCATTTAGGATCGTATAGATCTATTTTTGCCATTTCTTTCTTGTTTTAATTGTTAGCAATCATCTTACATCTTAACGTTTCTTGACTTGAGAAGCTTCTCGTCGTCAGCGCTAATCTTGTCGATGACATACGTACCAATGTTCAAAATCTGCATTTCATCGAGTGCGTCAACCATATTCTTGTACGAAGCATTGTCAGAAGGCTTGATGACGATAGTCAGGGTTGGGATCTTACCATCCTTTAAGTTACCTGCCTTCAAGTCACTCAATTTCTTCTGATAGATGCTGTCAGGATATTGTTTTGGATTCTTAGAACGCTCCATGTTTAACTCCTTAACAGCGAGTGAGATTCTCTGTACTGGACGTGTACCGTCCTCTGTAGCATGCTCTCTCAAGACCTTACGGATACCATTGGTGCCCCATGTTGTCTCCTTAATCCATGTAGGATCGTCGTACTTAGGGATACCAGCACCATAGTAAATCTTGTTGTCTGCAGTTACATAGAGTGTCAAAGTCTCAGAAGCTTTAGCCTCATTCTTGTTCTCGTCGTTCTGGTTATCATCATTACTTGGCATTGTCAGCTCCATAGTCTGAGGTTTGCTCAAAGATGTACACAGCATGAAGAACGTGATAAGAAGCATGAGCATATCCACCATAGGCGTAAAGTCTACGCGGACATTCATTTTCTTTTGTTTGCTTTCTTTCTTTGCCATTTATTCGTCCCCCTGTTGTTTTAACTGTGTAATCATATAGTAATGACTCTCGTCCATATCCTGGAGTTCGTTCATCACTCTCTTAACTGTCTTATAGGGAGTAGAAGCATCAGCCTTGAGGGCAATCTTGATGTCCTCGTTTGACTGGCGAGCAGCGTTTACCCACTGCTGGAACTCGCTCATACCACCATTAATACTGTCGAGAGGAATACCTTTCTGCTGGAGATACTGTGGACGCTTAGAAGCATTCATAGCCAAGTAAGTCTTCAGGTCGCCCATTGGGACACCGAATGTACCCTCACTCTTGAATGTCTCTATCATCTTAGGTGTCAGCTCCACGCCGAAAGCACCAGTCATAGTGCTCAGTGAAGCACCCAGCTGATCAGTATTATCAATACTCATAAATACTTGGCCCTCGCCGGTAGGATTACCAGCCTTGTCCTTTTCAGGATTTACCAAGATAGTCAAGACTCCGTTCTCAGGCACCTTGATTTCAGACACAGAACCTGGTGTGTTTACCTTTACAGGCTCATTCTTTACGAAAGTAGAGGTGAGCATGAAGAAGGTAAGCAACAGGGTCATAACGTCTGACATAGGAGTCATAT